>Ga0172380_10000152_pt1 | contig 147658 bp, 101 predicted proteins | sample Leawe162metaG_FD_119747 | JGI IMG/M metagenome (GOLD analysis project Ga0172380, IMG submission 119747) | Leachate microbial communities from a municipal landfill in Southern Ontario, Canada - Leachate well 162 metaG | ecosystem: Engineered > Solid waste > Landfill > Unclassified | place...
CCGTGAAATTGTGCGGCTTTATTTCAAGGATGCGGAGTTTACGCTTGAGGATGTCGCGGGAAAGTTGGCGGAAATTTCCGGCTACAAGATCAGGGCTGAAAAGTTGAGGAGCTCTCTCCAATTATTCATGGCCGAAGAACGCATTCGGAGCGTTGAGAGTGAAAAATACAAGGTTACAGCGAAGTTTGGAACGCTTCGAGATATTCCGTGGCCGGATCTGCCGCATCCGGCGAAAAGCGCTCATTCCGAAGATAGATTTTCCGCTAAAAACGTTTCATTGCCTGAATCTCACCGCTCCGAAATGCAGGGTGAAACAAGGGAAAAGCGTATTACGGGTTGGGGCGAAGCCGATATGGGGCTTATTCAGCAAGATCTTGAAACCTATGGATTGTCCTGGCTGAAATTCAAAACGAATGTGGGCTTCTACGAAGAAAAAACTACGGGAAGAAAGCTGCCCATTCATTTACACAGAAGTACGGGTCTCAAGGTCATACAAAAACACATTATCGATCCGAGCGTTACTTCGGAGGTGTTTCAAAGGACTTTGCGTGCCATACAAAAACTTATTCGTCTGAGAAAAGAGGGCGTTTTGCGCGGATCGTTGATCGCGCGCGAGAACATTATCCCTACTTTCCTTTCCAGTAAACCTAAGCTTAGTGATTTCTACTTCGAGCTCGATATGCGACAGTTTGGTTACAAGGAAGTTGAAGAGCTCGCAGCAGGTGAAAGAGACGCCAAGGGCTATGCCGAAAAAATGGCGGATGTTCTCACTGTTTTTTTTAATAACCAAGGTCTACTTCATGGGCATCCGAATGTGGGCAATGTGTTCTATAACCCGTCAACCCATAACTATGTTATTCGCGATTGGAGTTATTTGCGCGAGATCGAGACCGCCCGCCGTCCGGAGGAAGAGGCTAAGGCTCGCTCCGAGATGCGGGAAGGAACACGAGAAGCAAATGCGACGATCGATTTCACGGAAAAACTTTGTGAAATTGATCTCGGTAAGTCCCGGAAGGCCATGATCCTTCCCGTGCATTTTGAAAACTATGAAAAAGAAAATGCGTTCCTGAAATTATTTGCGCAAAAGTTGTTAATGGCTCAGGAAGAGGCTTCTAATGAAGCGGAAAGGGATGTTCTCGGGCCCATTCCTATTTACATCGTTGTTGTCACTTCCGGCTCTGATAAAAAATTGCAACCTGTCATGCTTGTCACGATGCCATTGCCGGACAAGATCGGTCCTTATACGGATGGTTATGCGATGAATGCTCTATACGCGCCCGTTTCCATTCCTTCTGCGCAATCTCTTGTTTCGGCGATCCATCGTAAATTCACTCGAGAGAAAAATGGTTTTTATGACGAAATGGCGGCAAAAGATGCACTTCCCGGATATTTGAAAAGATTTCATTTTGGAAGTTGGGTTTTCGGGGCGGAAAGGCGCGTTAAAAATGTCTTTGAAATAAAACAGATGGAAGACAGCGCAGCACTTCCTTCCTGGCTCCGCGATGAGCTCGCAAACCGTGTTGCCGTTCTTTCGGACATCGTTCTTGAAAAATCCAGGGGAGACAAAGGGAATTTAAAAATCTTTTATCAGATTGCACGGCCTAATCGCGCCGAGATCCGAGCGACGATTCCGTCTGATCAAACGGCTGGCCTTATTTTAAAAAGGGAAGGACTTGATTATTCTCTCATTCAAAAAGGACAGTTGGTCGGGCATGTGGATGGCTCTTTCGGTTTTGTCCAGACGGCGAGTCAATTGACAAGAGTTCTTAATAAGGTGGGTCTGGAGACGGTTTCCAAAGGAGAATTTCTTGATATTAAGGCCCGTCGCAAAACTACGGCTCGTCGAAAGAAGGCTTCTTACCTTAATTTTTTTGTGTCTGTCGCGGATCCCGTCAAACTCGAAGAATCTATTTCCAAAGCTTCCTTGTTCCAGCAAGGCCTCTCGGTGTCCGGCGCGCGGTCAGAACTCAGGGAAAGGCAGGTTTTTGAAAACGGAGATTTGACTACCGAAAAGACCGTTCGAGGGCGCGCAGTTTTTCTTTCAGAAGACCAGCACGATTTCCAGTGGGCCATGACTCCCGGAGGGGAAGAAGCGGCCGAAGCCGAGTATGCGGCCTGGTTCAAGATCGTCCATGATGGGATCAACGAACTTTTCCTTCCCGCTTTGGCGAGACATCTGAAAATTTATATCCAGAAAAAGCATGAGGATGTCCTGAAAGGCAGAGGCGCCTCCTCAAATCCCACACTAGAAACATCTCACATCATTGCGTTGGTCCTGGGGGCGGTCCAGGATGGAATTGCCCGGGGCGATCTTGAGAAAAAAATGGAAAAAGGATCTTCAGAAGAAAGTCTCTTTTTAAAGTATATGGAAGATATGGCGCGTATTCTCAGGGTTCAACGACAGATCGTTGTTCGTTCGGGAGAACCGGAGGAAGCGGAAAAAATCATCAAACGGCAGTTCAGTATTGCCTTGGAACTTGTGCAGGAGAATATCGCGAAGAAAGATGAAGCGATGGATAGCCATCATCGGCGGTTGGCGCTTTTCCTGCTCGCGGAGCGTGAATTGGCAAAAAACGAAAAGATCCTCCAGCAGTGGCGGGAGGAGGGGGTGCCACTTGACGAGGAATATCGAGAGGATCTCGAAGAAAAAAACAAACATTTTAAAAAGATTCTTGAGGCAAAGGACGAGGTCTTGCAGGCAGAGGAGCGCTTCAACATACAAAAAATGCTTTTGCAGAGTTTAGAAACTGATTTGAAGCTGGGGATCGAATCCAAGTTGTACTCGAGCATGAAAAACGGAGATATCCTTTCGTTTGTTATTTACAACAACGCTCTCAAAACCTTCTTGCAGCGACTCAAGGGCTTTGATATTAAGAAAAAAGCCACTGAACACGACTTAAAGGCCAGGGAGTATGCTTCAAGGGTGGCGGAGCATGCTTTAAAGCCTGATGAGACGGCCTTGAAAATTGCGTTGAAGGCTATGCAAGAGGCCGAACAAGCTTTGAAAGTGGCGGAGCATGGCTATCAGAGTAATTATGATAGCGGGATGCTCTATCACGATTTGTCAATGGCGTTGGTTGAGCGTTTGGAGCAGGAAATGTTGGAAGGGACGACATCACAAGAAAAAAAAGTTTCCGTGATTTCAGACGGAACTCAACGAATCCTTTTTGTGAGGCGACCGATCTCGGCCAATGAGATCCTCCGGGAGTTTGACCGGTATGGGGCCGATCTTGTGGGAATTGTGGCGACGCAGAGTAGCGCTAGCGCACACTGGGCCATTGTTGTTCGCGGGATGAATTTTGCACCTCCGATCTTGTTTCTTTCCGAGATGAAAAATAAAGCTAAGTTAGATAAAGTTCAGCTCAATGAGGACGTTCTTCTTACGCCTGGCGAGCAGAACGCCGGCCAGGGTGTTTTGAAAACGAACCCGTCAGGGGAGGATCTTGAAAAAGCCCTTCGGTCTCGTAAGGAAGAGGAACTCTTAGCTCGTGGAGAGTTCAAAATCAGTCAGTTCCCGTTGGGTGTGGATGTAGGGGTTAACTTGAGTACGCATGACATCGGGGACCCGCGGGCGAGCGGAGCCAATCATTCGGGGCTTGCGCGTACGGATTTTTTGGACACCGAAACAAAAAACGAGATCGGGCATGTCGGCGAATCGATCGGGTCGGGTGAATTTAAATTTTCCGAGTGGTTGCAGGTTTTGGAAAAGCTGAATTTTGATGACATGAGAAACAAAAAAGAAGTGGACGCTCTCATGAATAATTTCGTCGATGTTCTTTCCACGAAAAGCGTGGAACGTATCCGAACGCTCTTGGGACATTTGCGCGCGGTGTATGGAAGATTTCTCCGAGATCCTTTTTTTGAGGACGGAGGGGTAGTCCCATTTCGAACTCTCGACCTTCAGGGTGATAGCAAAAACAAGGAGCTTCTGGATTCTCTCAAGCGTCTTCATGCCCAATATCCCCAGGCGGGAGTCATCCGGTTTTCGCCGGAGGAGCTTAAGAAGGATGTCGAAAATAAAGAGATCACAGGATTCAAATTTTATCAAAATTCAAAATTAGGGAAGTTCTTTCTCATTTGGCAGGTTACGGCTCTTCTTATCGAATACGCTCACTATCTGGACTCCACAAAGCAAAAAGATCCGGTGAAGCTCGGCATTCTTTTTCCAATGGTGTCTTCTCCCGAACAGTTGGAATTCCTTCAACGGGAAATACTGCCTATGGCTCAAAAGTTGGCGGTTCTTAATTTTCCGCGGAATGAGGATTGGAACATTATGTCTTTCCGCGAAGTTCAGGCAAAAATTCAAAAAGCTTCCGACCAAGTTTCCTATGGGATGATGGTTGAGGTGATGGAGATTTTAAAAAGCGAGTCCTTAATGGATTCTGTGATACGAAACCCTTTTGTCGAGTTCTACGATGTTGGAACTAATGATCTCGAGAAGGAGCTTTGGGAGAGCATCGCTGAGGGCCCGGTTGACCGAGATTTGCGAGAGTCCCAGGAGCTCTTCGGGAGATTGATGCCCGATCTTGTTCTGGGGCTCGACAAGTTTGCGACAAAATTGACTACCTACAATAAAGAGGCGAGTGGAGATCCTGTTCGGAAACAAAAACGGATGTGTATTTGTGGGCAGATGGGAGGAAATCAGAAATTTCTGGCTTTGGTAGAGCGCTGGCGTCGTTTGAACGTTCCGATTTCTGTTAGCGTTAGCGCGGGAGATGTTAGGCAGGTGCGCCATACGTTGCTACGTTATTCACGCGTGCCGCAGTCTTCACTGAATGAGATTTTTAAAAATCCAAACTATATCGATCGCCGGGCTGGGAAAATAGCAAAACAGCAGATGTTGATCTCAAAAAAATTCATCAAATTAGCCGAGGCATGGCAGGAACGCTATGCGCGACTTGGCTATTACCATGGTTTTTACAGGGATTCCATGGATCCCGTGATGGGGATTGGAAGTTTCCAGGACGTTCTGGCCATGAGGGATATCTTCAAGCTTTTCGAAGAAAGGCAGGTTGATTTTCCTGGGGCAGACGACGCAATAGAAAATGATGATATGACACAGGAAGAATTTGAAAAGTTTCTAAATCGCGAAAAGGAAAAAGGAGAATTTTTTGACGAATATGTTTGTAAAGCCTTGTTGAGCTCCTTTGATTTTCTTAAAAACGTGAGGGAGATTTATCGGGAAATGCAAATCAAGGACCCTCAGAAGTTCAAGGAGCCGTTCAACCTATATACCGGAAACTTGAACGATTTTCTTGAGGCCTATGAAGGGAAATTTGGCAAGCAGGATTGGTTGGCCAGGACGGACCCCCAACAGCGACAGGATCAATTTTTTCGTCGTTATTATACTATGGCGAACAACGTTTACACCGCGTTAACCGGGATCATTCATGAAAAATACGAGGATCTGTTTGGAACTCGTTACGAGGATCTCGGTCTCGTGGAAGAAATCCATTCCGGGGAAAAAGAGGAAGCGATTCCTTTGCACGTCCAGCTTCGAAGCGGCATGTTCTTTAAACGCGAAATGGGGTTCATTTACAGACGAGTGAAAGAGCTCTATATCCCTCAAAACTATGAGCAAATAGCTTTTGAGCGCTTTTCTAAAAAGCCTGGTCTTATGCTGGAGATTTTTAGACAGGCGAGAGTTGATGCCACTGAAGAAGTTCGCATCAGTTACTCTCTCCAGAAGATCCTGCGTCGGGCCATCCGGGCGGTTGGATCTGTTCCTTCCGGAGAGGACGAGGCGCTTTTTGAAAAATCGATTAAGGAATTTTTCGCTTTCAATCATGATATTTCCTATCCCCTTTGGCGCATGCACCGCTTCGGATTTTTTTCAAAATTTCTTCCCGATTATGACGCGATGCCTAATTATTTTCCCGGGGACGGTCGCCGGACTCCGGTCCATATTCAGACGCTCAACTCTATGGAATTTTTGGAAAAGCTTTTTAGCGTAAAAGATTTCGCGTTCTTGCGAGCGGGATTGGTGTTCCAGAAGTTAAAAACAAATCCAGAGGCTTTAACGACGCTCCGCCTCAGTCTTTTGACGCTGGGGATCGTTCGGGCCAAATTGCGCTTGAAGCCCGGGGACGTTCCGGCGCCTGCAGACATAAAAAAGATTGTTTCCGAGGTGCTTGCGAAGTTCGGTATACCCGAGCAGTCCCTCCAGGTCGAGCTTATTGTCTGGTTGATCGAGAAAGAGCGGACTCTGAGCAGAAATGATCTTTCCGCTCCGGAAAAGATCCAGATAGCCCTTGAAGCCATCTTTTTAGATGAAGGAAAGGATGTTTCCGAAGAGAAGTGGGACATGCTCTATCTCCTCACCTTTGCGATGAGGGCGGGTCGGGCCGAGCACGAAAAACTCGTCATGTTGAAGCGTGAAGGACCGGATTCTTCATTGGCCAATTGCGACAAACTTTATCTTGCAGGCAGCGTTCTGATCAAGTTCTCGATTCCGCCGCAAGATTTTGAAGGACTTGTAAAAATAACACAACGTTTGGTGCGTGAAGGATCGCAGGAGAGCGATCAGCAAGGCCTTCTGCCAGCACTTACCGGAGAAAAAGTGGATCTGGAACAGGAAATATCGGAAGCGTGGGCCGATTTTTCGAGGATGGAGGCTGACATTTTAATTCAGCACGAGAAAAACGAGATCCTTCCCGCTAAATACAAAGAAGCAATTCACCGTGAAATAATCGCCATGGTGCATAGCCGAGCCGCGTTCAAGGCAATGTTCCGGAAATATGAAAAAATGGTCACGCGCTATTACTGGAAGGGGCTCGATCCCGCGACGTTGATCCAACAGCTAATTTGTTGCGTCTCACTGGAGGTGCTTCAGAGGAAGAAGAACCACACGCCAATCGTTCTTTTTGAAGCATTGCCACAGCATTACACGAATGCTTTTGAAATCGTGTTTGGACGGGTTTCCGAGGATCCAGGATTGCTCGCCATTTATTCCTACATTCTCTACAAACATAATTTTTCGATCGAGACCGTGAATATTCAAAGAGAAAATGGCCGCGAGGGAAAATTTATCGTTCGGTTTATGGGAAGTTTTCCGCGTGAGGAACAGGATCTTAAGGCGGTTATGGCTACGATGCGGAAAGATCTTGCGGATTTTCTCGGCGGCAAAGGAGACGAAAAGAAAGGCCTCCTTGGCTTGTTTGAAAAAATAGTGCGTTTTATTTATCGTTGGACGGGGCCCACGTGGGGATTGCCGCTCTTTGCCGCAAACCAGAGAAATAATCCGCTCTTTTTCAGAAATATCTTCAACCGTTATGGCGATCTGATTGTTCAACGGAGTACGGCAGTTGTTCCGGCTCTGGGCGCGGAGATTGATTTCTTTGAAGAGGGGGAGGGGAGGAGAAGGTCCTATGACACTTTGGTGATTAGCACCGAAGATCGGCGGGGGCTTACGGCGCTTGTAACGAACTATCTTTCCTTGATTCGCGGGCTGAGTATTCTAGATTTTTCTTTCGAGGATACCATGGGAGAAAAAGCCAAAATGATCGTTCATTTGAGCTATCCCCAAAAAGAAATATGGCTGGCGAGGGCCATTTCCTGGATAGTTAGGAGGCTTTTTTTCTGGCGAGTCGGTGGAAACAATTCAAAATATCTCCTTTCGGGAAAAGAAAAAACACAGATCAAGGAAAAATTGAAGGAGATGCTAGATGGTTTCGAAGTGGCCATCCACCGTGGGCACATTCTTAACACCTATGACCTCAAGATTAATGCTTCCGGAACGGTGAGTCGGGAGCCTTTTGTGGAAAAAGCGCCTGAAGCTTCACCTGAACCAAGTCCCAGTCGTGGCAAAGAGCCGGTTGTTGAAGAAAAGCCGAAAGAAAATAAGGCTCCTGAAAGCTCTGTGGTCGAAACAGACGATATGCTTGCTCGCTCGTATACGGTTCAAGGGAGTCATGGACTCCATTCGCTACCTGCCTCGAAGCTTGCTGGATTCGCTCACGCGCAGACTTTTCTCAGCACACTGATTGTTGAGCAGAATGGTGCTCAAACGAACATGAAGTCGATCGTCAGCCTTTTGGAGCTGGAGGGATTAATGGGGGAGCATGTTGTGATCAGGATTACACCCAAACCAGAGGCCACGCCGGAACAAATTCAGGGGGTTTGGACCTGGCTGGAAAACTTTAAGGATTATCAAGATGATCGTTTTTTCTTTTCAAAGGATCAACGTTCGGAGATGCGAAAGGAAGATTCGCTGCAGGTGAAGTCTCCTTTGGAGAAGGTCCTTGAAGATGCAGAGGTCGATTCCTACATTGAAGGTCTCAGGGCGAAGGAAAATCTTGAGGCGGAGATGCGGGGGACGCACGTTTTTAAGGAGCTAACGGCTTACTGGGAATCTTTGCGGAAAAATCCAACGCCGCGAACACTCGACAACATGATGATAGCGTATCGCGATCTGGCGGAAAGATATGGAGGCGATCAGAGTTATGCGTCCGATAGCCCTGAAGCGCTTATCAAGAGTCCCCAAAAATGGAATGATATCTTCAATAACAAAATCACCGCGGTTCAGGCCTTCAGTCAGTTGTGGGCGGATGAGGCAAACCAGGCAGAGCTCAGGAGCGAGGCGGAAGAATCTTTTCGCAAGACGGTGGTTGCCGAGGGCCGCGATATGCTTCTCCTTTGGCGGTTGCGGCAGCTTGTGAATGATCCGAAAACGGTTCAGGACATCCGTGACGCCTTTCAGCGCACCCTCCGGTCAGAGGGAAGGACAGAGGAGGTCAAAAAAGACGGTTTGGAAAAGGCGAGGGAGAGGTATAAAAGAGTTTTGGTGGTGGATGATGAGGCGTCGTTGGCGCTTTTGATGAAACGCGTCCTGATGTCGCTGGGGTTGGGGTCCCAAGCGATGGACGTGGTCCATAGCGGGGAGGAGGCGCTTTCGAAGTTACTGACAGGAAAATATGATCTTGTGGTGACCGATGTCAATTTGAATGAAAATGGAAAAGTGGGGAAAGATGGGGATGCTGTTCTGCTGGAGGCCGCCGCCCTGGGCATTACCGGATTCCACGCCATTTTCGTAAGTGGTCGTGATGCGGAAAGAGTGATGGGCCGGGGAGAGGAATTCAAAAAAGCAAACATCCCACATCGGGTTCTAGGGAAACCTTACAGGCTTCAGCAACTCGAGGACGCCATCCGTGAGCTTGCCGCGACAGAATCTTTTTCTTCCGAGCAAGAGACGTCGAAGATCGCCCAAAAGCTTGGCGTTAACGATGCGGTTGATGGGCAGACCCTCCAGGGATTGTCTCTCAGCCAATTCGCGCAACAAAAGCAGTTATTTGCCGGGGCGCCTCGTCCCAACGAATTTAATATCTGGCTCGATTATTCTTGGAAAACCCAAGCCACGTCTCTGTGGGACATGTATCTTCGCGAATTCCATTACGGACGAACCGGAAATTTTAAAAAATTTGTTGGCGAGCAGGCTCAGTGGAGAGAATCCAAGGGTCAGCTTCGGGGAGGGCTGGAAGAAGTGAATACCCGTTTGAAAGATCCCGGCCAACACGAGTCTCTTTTGAAATGGGCGATCCTGGTCAGTTTAGAAAAGGAATATGAGGAGACCGTCGAACGCAATCGAAGGGCTTCGCTCCTTTTTGGAAATTCCCAATGGAATGTTAGTGGTATGGATCTTGGGGATTTTCCCTTCATTCCGGTCCGGTGGTATCTCGGCGATCGGTATGAGATCCAAGAGGCGGAACTCGGACAGATCCTGGGCGGACGATTCGGGGAGCTGGGCTCCCGTTTTTATGAATTGGCGGATGCCGGACTTTTGAAATCCTTACGTGAGGTCGCAGTCCTTGAAGCAGAGGGTAAGATCACCGTGAAGGGGCCGGATGAACAGAAAACATCCCCGAAGGCTCCGGAGCATGCTGGCCAACTTGAACTCCCGCTTTTTCCTCGCTCGGAGAGCCGCATTATGGCGAACCGCACTGAGAGGGACCGCGTTACGGCCCCCGTACGTGCCGAAGTGCGTCTTGCAGGGACCGAGGCATATAAAGCATCTTTGGAGAATACCACATCATCTTCCTTGGCACTTCCGGTTCAGCCGGAGACGCAGGCAGTAATTCATTGGGTCACAGAGCGGAGCGGCGGAGTCTATTCACAGGAGGAGGTCGCTTCTTTGGTGCCTGGATCGACTCCGGATCAGATCCGTGTCTGGATTGCGAATCAACTGTTGGAGGCCTTCCGCGCACAACGGAGCGCAAAAGGCGAGATCAACAATCCGGCCTTGCAGAAAGTTATTGAATCTTTAGAACGTTACAAAGTTACGGGTGAGAAAGATCCCACTCTTGAATCGCGGGAGGTCCATGTGGCACTTCCGCTGCTTTCACAGGCAAAGCTTGAGGCTTTGGCGGAGTTCGCCCCCGTCCTTCTGGCTTTTGCCGTGTCGCTTAATGCAAGGCTTTTTTTGAATGTTCAAGGGGCAGCTCCCAAAGGGCTTGAGCAGAATTTCCTCGATAGAGCCAAACGCAATGGCATTACGGTGGCTCAAGGACAGTTCCGTATTTTTGGTGTCTCAGGTTCGGAGGGGAATTTATTCAAGTCTCTTGGCGAGCCCGGAGTTCGAGAAGATGTTCTGCTTGCCGGGGAAGAGAAGTCGCTTCCTGAAAACAAGCGGGCAACTCTATGGTATAACAGCCCGAAAGCTCAGGAAGATATGGAAAGCCTTGCGTCCGAGATCGCAGAAGCTCTCTACGCGGCGCTGGACCAAAAGGTTTCGAAGGGTTCGCGACGGAATATCTCTGAGCACTACCAGGAGCTCTCAGTCGCCATTGGGAACGCGATCCAGGCTTCGCTCAAGATACTCGTTTCAGCTTAATCCTCTTGGATTTTTTTCGAAAAACAGTATAATCCTGCCTCCACTGACTTTCACGTCCCCATCGTCTAGGTTGGCCTAGGACACCAGGTTTTCATCCTGGTAACAGGGGTTCAAATCCCCTTGGGGACGCCATTCATTTCTATCTCTGTCCGACAGAGATAGATAATACGGCCTTGGATCGATTAACGACCCAAGGCCGTCTTTATGTCTGCATGTTCGCGCGACTTACGCCAAGCCCAAAAACCTGAACATTCTTCCATCCTTTCGGTTTCAAAACCACAAACCAATGACAGGCTATTCTTGGCTCCAAACTGCCCATTCATCTCTAAATGGCCTTGTATTATGACCACATTGGTTTTGATCCATTCTGGCACTAAAGGCGGGCTGAAGGGGGAGCTGATGACAGCTGAAACCACATTTATGTTAGCATTGGTATTGTGAACGGTGACTATCTCTGGTTTCGGAATGGTGACTAGTCTAAACTATGATAATATGTGGCGATGTGAAGGAGTGGAAATGAAAAAAATAGTTAATTTTAAGGCTGAATATGCTGCAGAGATTTTTAAGGCGCTTTCTTTTCTTCGACGAAATGGGAGTTTGAACAAATATGTTATACAAAGCAGGTTAAATAAAAACTGGGTTTTTACAGCTCCTAAAGATGTGCGGCGAACAGTATTCTGTTTACGAAAAACCGGTCGTTTTTCTCATCCGACAAAACGTGTTTTGTACTTAGCTTCAAACACATGGTCTTCCGCATTAGAAGTTAATCCGACGTGGAAGCGTAAGAGAGAAGTTCCTTTTTTCTGTTTTGCGAAGCACTTGCGAAATTTAAGTTTGAGGAACTGGCAAAAGCTTGTCTACTTTATCAGAATAAAACACGGCATTAGACTTTTAGGGCTTAATGCTGAAAAAAATATAAATGAACTAAATTCTGAATTAAACAAACTTGTGTCTAACCGATTTTTGAAAAATATGGTTCGTAGATCAATATCGGTTAGAAACGACAAGGCGTATTTAATTTCGCGATGCTTTGCTTATGCTGTGTCCAAGTTGGGTTTTGACGGTATAATTTACAAGGCTAAATCGACTCTGCATGGTATGAATGGTCCCATCCAAGGTTCTCTCAATGATCCAAGACTAGTGATATTTGAGAAAGCATCAAGGAAAAGAAAAATTTTAGAACTTCCACCAGATGAAGAAAATTTAGCTGATTTACTCAGCTCTGCAGGAAATTCTCCCAAGCGCTAACTTGTTTTTGCCAGTTGAATTCAAACGAGATTGGACGCAGACCGCGCTCGCTGATCTTTGCAAGGCGGTGAGGATTGCCGCAGATAATCTCTTCTTGGATTGCAGGGGCGAGGAAAAGCAGGTTCATAATTTGCTCAAGGCGTGCTTTGGAGATTCCTAGCCACTCGGCAAGCTGGTTCAGGTCTTTGACGCGGCCATCATCGAGCATTCCTTGGATCTGGTGGGCGAGGAGGAGCTGGCGCCGGATAGGTGGCTCACTGAAGAATTTATCGCCAGTAGTGCCGGATTGCCGTTTGAGTTGATCGAGTGGCAGGTCGAATTCGTGTTTTGTTCTACCGCTCTTGAGTTGCATTCGAAGCTTGTTTTCACGGCCGTCATATTCGATCAATTGGATCAAGGCCTGGATCTGCTCGGTCTGCTTCTCAAGGGGGAGTTTTTGCCACTCGCTTTCTTCAGGAATATCCTTTTGTGTGATGGTTCTCAGCAGTTCGACAACCCTTCGTTCGATCGGGAGGGCGCTCATGGATTTGACGGGACAGTCCTTTCGGCCCCGTTTGATGGCGTTGAGGCAAATATAGTAACGGTATTTGGAACTCCCGCGCTGGGTATAGCCATGCGACATGCTGGCATTGCAGTAGGAGCAGCGGAAGATACCGCTTAACAGGCCCGGGAACTTGCGGTTCTTGGTGACCCCGCGTTCCCGCGTATTCTGCTTCATGATCTCCTGCGCTTTGTTGAAGATGTCCTCTTCGATGATGGCCGCATGTTCGCCTGGATAGATCTTCCCGCCGTACGAGACCTTTCCAAGGTAGGTGACGTTTTTAAGCATGATCTGGATATTGGTGTTCTTGAAAGGGATGCCACCCGTGACTTTGCGTTCACTGCGCAGCGTCTTGGTGCGGTGGCCCCGCTCATTTAATGTGTGAGCGACATCCAGCAGAGACTTCTTCTCCAGATACAAACGGAAGACAGAACGTACGAGATCAGCCTCTTTGGAATTTACGATCAGCTTTCGGATGTTTCGATCAGTGTCATATCCCAGCGGAGGACGGCCTCCAACCCATTTTCCCTTGATTCGAGCAGCTCCCATCTTATCCTTGGTACGCTCGCTGATCATCTCCCGCTCGAATTGAGCGAAAGAAAGCAGAATATTGAGGGTCAATCGGCCCATCGAGGTATTCGTATTGAAGTGCTGAGTCACCGAGACAAAGGTGATTTGGTTTTCTTCGAAGAATTGCAGGAGTTTGACGAAATCCATCAGGGAACGCGATAAGCGGTCTACCTTATAGACGACCAGGCAGTCGATCTTCCTTAGCCGGATGGCATCCATCAATCGTTGAAGGGCAGGACGGTCCATTGTGGCTCCTGTGAAGCCGCCATCGTCGTATTTCTCGGGTAAAAGTTTCCACCCTTGATGCTGTTGGCTTTGGATATAGCTTTCAGCCGATTCACGTTGGGCATCGAGCGAGGTAAAGTCCTTCTCTAGTCCTTCACTGGTCGATTTGCGCGTATAGATCGCGCAACGGATTTGCTTTTTCTCGTCAGTTTTTTCCATTTTTAGCCAGTCCGAAGAATCCGAATCCATTCCAGTGTGAACCTGTAACCGCTTTCGCAACAGCACTTAAATTTTTGTAAGCAGCTTCCTTGTATTCAAAACCACTTTCCAGAACTTTGACCTCAATGCGATCACCTTTATAGAGCTTGGTAACCAGCGAGCCGGGCATTGGCAATCGGGGATCACGGCCAGTAGTTGTCGAAAGATTCCCGCCACGTGTCTTGAAAGTTCTTTTGTTAATCGGATCGTAGGATTGGACAAGCTTCTGGATGTTGTGTTTCAGTGCAGGGGAGATGCCACCAGCCGCTTGCTCCTGGATTCGGTATGCCAGCTGACGTATCAGAAATGAGCGGTTCCCGGGAGCCGACTTATCACCGAAATGCTGTCGGAAAAGCGCCAGCAGCTGTGTTGTCTCGATGGTTTTCAACGCCTCAATTTGTCCTGATATGTTCTCTTTCATAATTGCCTCCGCTGGTCATATATGTCCATACGTTTGGAGACATAGCAAGTAGATAAGATCATGTCGGAATGAGCGGAGATAAGAGATGAAACGGCAGAATACGCGGTACTTTACGGGCAAAGAAAAGGGAACTCTCTTGAGGTTTCTCGAAAAGCGGCGGGACGCGCGGCGAGCGGAAATGCTCTATAAGCTCATGTTCGCAACAGGTCTCCGGCTTGCTGAGACCGTCAGCCTCAATATCGGCGATGTGCAGGGGAAAGACCTCATCGCTATGATTGGCAAAGGGGATAAGCTTCGGGAGATCCCCTTATCTAAGGCCATCCAGTTGGAAATCGAACGGTTTCTTGCTTGGAAGAAGCGGAAAGGCGAGGATATGTCGATTGAAGCGCCCTTATTTGTTTCCCGCAAGGGCGGCAGGCTTAGCAGAAGGGCCGTCCAGTGGGATCTTAATCTGTGGGTGAAACGATCAGCACTTGAAGGAAAGTATTCGCCCCATGCTCTCAGGCACACCGTGGGTTTCGAACTCATGCGTAAAACCCGCAACATCCGCCAGGTCCAGGAATTCCTCGGCCACAGCTCAATCATGACCACCCAAATCTACACCCACGTCACCAAAGAAGAACTTCGCCACGGCGCGGAGCTTTTAGATATATGAATAGGGGAAGCTCAAATTTTCCTTCCAATAGAAGCGGAGCTATGGCATGATGTTGACTAAATTAGTCAACAAAAGGAGCTTTTACTTGTCGATTTCAACCTTACTGAAAAAAGCACGAAACGATCGTGGGCTGAGCATGAGGGAGTTGGCAAATAAATTAAAGCTGGATGCTGCTCATCTGTGCCGGATCGAAAATGGTACAGTTTCTCCCTCGGAACGATTGCTTGAAAAAATAGCTAAGTTCTTGAAGGTTGATCTCAATGATCTTCAAGTCTCGGCTGGGCGACTTCCCAAAGACATCTATGAGATTTTTTCTGAACATCCTAAAGAAGCCGCCTTGACGCTCAGAGAGAAGTTCGAGGTCTATAATTACGAGAGAACTGATCAGGTGGAGACAAATAAGCCGAAGTATTTTGAACCCGTGTTTGAGACATCTTTGGGAAAGCTCTATCAATGTGATTGCCTCGATTTCCTTCCCACTCTAGCTAACGAATCCATGGATTGTATTTTTGCTGATCCTCCTTTTAATTTGAATAAAAACTATGGTCCCAAAAGTAATGACAACTTGGCGGAAGAAAGGTATATAAATTGGTCGTACCAATGGCTAGAAGAATGCGTTCGCTTATTGAAGCCCGGTGGTAGCATGTTTGTTTACAATATACCCAAGTGGAATATTTATTACGCTTCATTTCTAACCCAAAGGTTAACATTCCGACATTGGATTGCTGTGAATATAAAACTCAGCCTTCCCATTCAGGGTCGTTTATACCCATCCCACTACAGCCTTCTTTATTTCACAAAAGGGAAACCTAAAACTTTCAACACACTCAGAGTGCCTATTCCGGCTTGTAGGCATTGCGGGGGAGATATCAAAGATTATGGAGGCCATAGGAAGTATTTAAATCCGGCAGGTCTCAATATCACTGATGTATGGGAAGATATCCCCCCAGTGCGACATAAAAAATATAAAACGCGGGCGGCAAACGAGCTCTCAGTGAAATTGTTAGATCGGGCGCTAAGGATCTCCACCCAAGAAGGCGATACAGTTCTTGACCCGTTTGGCGGCGGGGGAACGACTTACTATGTGGCGGAAAAGCTGAAGCGTAACTGGATTGGTTGCGAGATTGAAGATTGCTCTCACATTATTAGAAGATTTAAGCAGGAACTTGTTATCGCGTAATTAGTTTAAAGCCCGTCCGTCGGTTCCCTTAGGGATTCTTTTAACTTTCTTGCTTACCCCGTCGTGTTCAATTTCAATGATGGCAAGATAGCCCTCTTTAACATTCAATGATTTCCAAAGGGGGAGATAGGGCTCGATTTCTTGGAAATTGCCGATCCTATCCGTCAGATAATGATACATTTTTCGCGACGGAAGCACCAAAACTCCGCCGATAAGAGTTCCCTTTAAAATTCCCAAGGCCATTTTATTCAGAGAGCGATGGCTTGATGAAATATTCCCAGTTTCCCATTCAAAACAAAATGATTTGTCCCGTACCGGGTATGTGGCATCTATAGGTCCTGGTCGACTCTCAGACGAGACCTTTTGGCGGGTTTCAAGATCCCATCCTCTGTCCTTCAGATATTTCATGCAAAGCAGTTTAATGGGTTTGACGCCGTTTCCTTCGCCCCGCTTCTTTCCACACTGATCATGAAGAATGAATTTTTCTGATCCTTTAGGGTGTTCAATCCGAAAAATGGACTCCTGAATGTCCTTTAAAATTTGTTTTAAGGACGCAGATTTTTTAAATCGTCCTTCACTTAGCAAAATGGTTGTTTGCAAAATTTTCATTTATTCATCCTTTCTAATTTGTGGGTATAATATATCACCTATGCAGGCAGCGTCTGAAAATAATAATTTTGAGGGCTAATCGATGATCACAGAAAACGAGTCGGGAAAAAATCAAATAAATGCAGCTCCCAGCAAGAATTTTTTTATAAAAATGTTAACGCGGGATATAGGGCTTGTTGATTGCATTCTGGATCTAGTCGACAATTCGGTGGATAGCTTTATTCGAAATAACAATTTAGATGTAACGCAGCCGCTGCTTGGTGATCGAATGCGGCATGCTGCTGCTAAGAATAAAGCCTACATAAACATAAACTTCACAGGCAATAGGTTTAGCATTGAGGATAATTGCGGCGGAATTTCAATAGATGATGCCAAGAACTACGTTTTTCGCTTCGGGTATCATCACGAGGAGAAAAGAACTACAGGCCTTGGAGTTTACGGGATAGGTATGAAGCGAGCTTTTTTCAAAATGGGGAATAAAATAGACTTCATCTCAATAACAAAAAACGAAGAATTTTCGGTTGAAATCGACGTCGAGAAATGGAAACAAGAAGAAAACAATTGGCACTTCAAATTTTCCGATGCTAAACCTTACCCAAAACCCATTGGCACAAAAAATACGGGGACAGTAATCGAAATATCCGAGCTGCATGAAGAAATAGCTGGTAGATTAAAACTAAAAGTTGTCCAAAATGAAATCTCTGAAAAAATAGCAAACACATACGCGTTATTCATAGATCACGGCGTAGAGATTAAAGTCAATGGGGTTGCCCTCGCGTCAAAGCTTCCAAAATTAGGTATTAGTTCCAATGTTACTTCGGCACGAAAACAGTTCGTTAAAAACGGTGTGGATGTTTTGATCATTATTGGCGTAACCCCACCATCGAACAAGACTCCAGGCGGGTGGTATATTTTTTGTAATGGCCGAATGGTAGTGGAAGCTGACAAAACACCATTAACTGGATGGGGGCGAGATTTGCCCCAGTTTCACACTAAATTCAACCACTTTGTTGGCTATCTTTATTTTCATTCTCCCGATGTTTTTAAATTACCTTGGAGAACCACAAAAAATGGGGTCGAGGCAGAGTCCGAGATTTATTTAACAGCATTGAATGAAATGACCTTGCTTGCCAAGCCCGTAACAGATCTTTTTACAAAAATATATGCACCCGATGAGGATCGCGCTGAAAGCAAAGCCTTGTTCCGAAACCTTCGTGAAAAATCCACGCAACAAATACCAATAAAAACGACTCTCTTCCGAGTAAATGATTCGAAATTAAAAGAAAGCCAAGAAGTTAATATTACCTATAGGCGTAACGTGGAAGAGGTGGAAAGAATTCGAAGGAAATTAGCTAAGCCGCGTATGCCTGCTACAAAAGTAGGTCAGTATACTTTTGATTATTTTATAAAAAATCATTGCGAACAATAATGTTAAGCTTCGAAAAGTTTAATTATTGGTACCGACCTGCAAAGCAAATCGAACGAAGATTGATTATCGATGCATTGTTGCGGCTGTCAGAATGCGGTGATTACCCCATTTCTGCTTACACCTACTTTGGATTCGGTTCAATTTATTACGTTGATTTTGTTATGTTCCATAAATATCTTTCGATTAAAAAAATGATCTGTTGTGAAAGCGAAAATATTCCGAAGAGAATGAAATTCAATAAACCTTATCGGTTTATTTCTCTTAAAATGAATAAAGCTTCCGACGTCATCCCTTATCTTGCATTTTCTAGCAAGTACTTCGTATGGTTAGACTATGAAAAAACATTAGATAAAGAAGTCCTGGAGGATGTGTCGCAGCTTTGCCGATCCTTACGGCCTGGAAGTATCTTGCTAATCACAATGGATGCGGATGAAGATAGATCTCCGGAAGAAATTGAAGACGAACTTTTGTCTCAGTCTGAAAGACGAAAACAAAAACTCGAATATTACCAAGCGAATTTTCAACGTTTTACAAAGACTCCAATCATAAATCAAAGTTTGGACGAACCTAGACTTCCGAAATTTTTTTCTGAGGTGGTCTATAGCAGAATTGAAGAGGTTCTTGCAGGGAGAGGCGGCGTCAATTTCTTCCCGCTGTTTAACTTTTTATATGCGGACAATGCTCAAATGTTGACGCTAGGCGGCATAATTGATGGGGATGAGGGGGCTGCTAGGCTGCAAACATCGGGGATTTATGGTCATGATTTTATACGCCGACGTTATCAATCTTTAAAGATTACAGCACCTCCATTAACACTACGAGAAAGATATTGGCTGGATAAAAAAATTGGGCACCAATTGAGAAATAATCGTTTACCCTTCGAGTTAAGAAGGCGTGGATCTCTGAAAAGTTATGCCAAGTTTTATAAACATTACCCCATATTCTCAGAAATTCTCGTGTGAGCAATTCTAATGTCGTTTTTTGTATGATTTATGTCATGACCTCCGAAGCAGATCCGAGCAGGTTAACCTGAAAGCCCGCGCGATTTTAGCCATGATGTCGGTCGTAACATCCGGTGGCTCTTTCCCCTCGATTCTTTGAAGATATCTTTCTGAAATTCCTGCGCATTTTGCCAGCCTCTCCTGAGTCCAGCCATGTTTCTTCCGTAACCTTCTGATTTGCCGCCCAAATGTGACGCGTATGCTCTTTTTACGCATAGAAACCTCCTGGTTGGGGCGTATAGAGCCATACGTGTCGGGTATTATCAAGAGAATAGAAGAGAAAAAATCAGCTTAAAACTTGAGTAGTTTCCAGGAGAGGAGATTTAAAGCTTTTGCGATTTTTCCGATGGTGTCGATTTTGACGGCATTCGGCTTCTGCGATTCAAGACGCTGATAATAACGGATATCCATTCCTACCCGCTCAGCCATCGCTTCTTGCGTCAGATCCAATTTCTTCCGAATTTTCCGCAGCTGTGCTGCAAATTGAAGTCGTATTTTAGGTGTCGACATGGAGGTATTTTCCGGCAACACGGCCTATGTAGCCACGGTACTACGTTACCGTAATATCGCTTGATGATAGGCCTCTATCAAGGTAATATCCCGAGTCAAAGGAGATTGGCTATGAGAATGATAAGAATTTCTACCGCATTACTCATGATTTTTGTAATTGCTGGATGTGCCAGTGTGAGCCGACAGAAAATAAGGGAGGGCTATGTCCAGTGTCACCCCAATCTGAATGCTAAGACGCGAGAAATGATTTTGACTGGGAATATTGCTCGAGGGATGACGAAAGCAGAAGTTGAGGCGAGTTGGGGAGCTACTTATCAAAAAGACTCGTATTCGAACTTTTTGGGGCAAGTCGAGATATGGACCTATGGAGATTGCCTCTATTCCTGTGATGTTTTGGCGTTTGATTCGAATGATAAGCTTTCGAACATCAGTTCGCAAAAGCACAACTATTATTAACTAAAGCGATTGGGGGGTGAGCCTATGACAAATGGTCTTAAACAATGCCCGTTTTGTGCAGAGGATATCAAGGTTGAAGCTATCAAGTGCAAGCACTGCGGCTCGGATTTAGGAACGACTAAGTTTGATAAAGTTATGCCCTACGGAAAATCAGCTCAAGAGGTCGCCTCAGGAATCAAGAAAGCAGAGTGGGACAAAGGAATGTTGCAAGGCTCCATTTTTTGGGGGCTGTCCGTATCTGTTTTTGTTGGTTGGCTTATTGGTAGTAATCCCGGATATGAATCGCTTGGCTGGTTCGTGGGGGCATTAATCTCGATGGTTTGGAGTTGGAAGGCCACGACTAATTACTATAAGAAATAAATTCATAACTCTCTCTGTTGGATATTATAATATTGCCAAAACTGGGAGAGATTATGGCAGCTGAAAAGAAAAATGCTTTTTGGGGTCGATGGAGAAAGACAAAAACTTTTAAGCGTCTACGAACTCTTGAAAGAGAAATTCAAAAGAACCCTCAATTCAAACAAGAGCTGAAAGTCCTTAGAAGTAAATTCCCACCTCAGCTTGATCCGAAACTTAAAAAGTGGCCCCAAAGGGGGCTCTCTTATTCTGTGGAATGGGAGAAATTCTGTGCTAAGTGGAAAATAGATCAAGACGCTTTTTTGTTTCAGAACTATAAAGTTAAAGCCAATCCGCCAGTTACGATCAAGGGAAGTCTCCTGCCCGAAGGAAAAACAAAATTGCGCATAGAAATTGACGAATCGAAATCTCCACTCACTTTTACCGGGCAAGAATATCGAGATTTCGAGCCATTGTTTTTGCAGGCGAAAGCCGAATTGATTGGTAAAGCAAAGTCGCGGGCAGGGCGGCCGAATAATGAAAAACGAGATATTAGTATAAAGAGGGGATTCAAATCTTTGAAGAAAAAGATCGGATTTTATCCAGCGGCGGCTAAATTAGCTCAACAAAAACATGATGGAGTTATTTTAAGTCCAGGAAGAATTAAGAATATAGCTTCTCAAAAACATTAATTACCTTTATTCCAAGTCTGCAAGTCTCTCTCCGGATATTGTCACAACATTCAATAGCATCGATTTCCATAATTTTTTCTAGGCCCTCAGTCTGCTCTAATGGAGCAAACTAACGGAGGGTATGACATGGAAATTAAATCAATCTCCATAACACAAATCAATCCAGCCCCGTATAACCCGCGTGTGGACCTAAAGCCGGGTGATCCAGAATATGAGAAGTTAAAGCGAAGTATCGAAACCTTCGGCTATGTCGAACCCTTGGTCTGGAATGAGCGGACCGGCACGCTTGTGTCAGGGCACCAGCGGCTGAAGATCCTGAGGGAACAGGGCATCAAAACGGTCAAAGTGAGTGTTGTGGATCTGACAGTCGAGAGGGAGAAGGCTCTTAATATCGCTCTGAACAAGATCGAAGGCCGCTGGGAGGAGGATCTTTTATTGAACCTCCTTCAGGAACTAGAAGCGGTCCCTGATTTTGATGTGTCTTTCACAGGATTTGATCCGCCCGAGATCAGCAGCCTCATGGATGCATGTGCAGATACGCCGGAGGATGATTTCGATTTTGAAGCCGAACTGGGGAAGATCAAAAAGCCCGTTACCCGGAAAGGGGACCTAATTGAGCTAGTCGGGCATCGGATACTTTGCGGGGACTCTTCCTCCGAAGAGGCCCTAAAGAAGCTTGTTGGAACCAAAACGATCGAGCTAGTCCACACTGATCCTCCTTACAACGTCGATTATTACGGCGGGAATCGTCCCAAGAATTCAGTACGGGCGAAGCGGTCACAACACTGGGAACGGATCTGTTCGGACAATATGAGCCAGGCGGATTATGAGGCATGGCTGTCCAAGATCCTTCAGAACATGTCCAGTGTGCTTTCGAAAGGAGCGGCTGTATACATTTGGAACGGATATCGGCAGTTCGGGCCTATGCACCGCATGCTCGAATCGATCGGATTTCACGTGGCTTGCGTAATCACGTGGGCGAAGCCGAATTTTGCGATTTCGTTCGCGGACTATAACCAGCAGACGGAATTCTGCCTTTACGGCTGGAAGCAGGAGAATGGGAAGCACCGCTGGTACGGCCCCACGAATGAGACGACGCTTTGGGAGGTCAAACGCGATCCCACGAAGGAGTACATCCATCCGACGCAAAAGCCCGTGGCTTTGGCTGCCCGCGCTATCAAGAACAGCTCCAAACGGGAGGACCATGTGTTGGACCTTTTCCTCGGGTCGGGTTCGACGCTCATTGCTGCAGAATCCTTAGGCCGCAGGTGTTTCGGGATCGAACTGGACCCCAAATACATCGATGCGATCGTCCGGCGCTACATTGCTTTTGCCGGAGAAAGCAAAGTCTCCAAAGACGTGTTGAAGCGTTATCGGGAGGCGCGATGACATGAAAAGACCATCTTCCAAAGAACCTGATGATATCCCGATTCTTACGATCATCCAGAAGATCAAGGATAAGCAGCTTGATCCCAAACTTCTTTCAATGGAGGAATGCGTTCAGTGCGCTGAAGCGCTTATGCTCGAAGGGTATTCCGAAGCGCAGATTGCCCAGGTTTTGTCATGCAGCCAAAGAAGCGTCAAGCGGTATCTCGAAAGAATACGTGAAAAGAATTCACTCAAGCCCGATGTCGGTTTGGCTTTGAAATTGATCGGAGCGATGAGTACGAGTGCAGAGATCCATCGTGCCTATCTGATGCGGCTTGCGAGACGAACCGATGGATCAATCTCAGAAAAGTTGCAGGCGGAATTCATGGCCTGGACTGTCATCAAACAAAAGACTGAACTTCTGCAGTCTCTTGGCTATCTCCCGATGCAGGCTAAGCAGGTGATCGGAGACTTTTTTCATCACGCTGAGGGGGAGCAGTTATCTGCGGAAGAGCTGCGAAAGAAGATCGAATTGACCGAGATCGTGGCTCTTCAGTGCGGTGAGATTCCAGCAGAACTTAAGGAGAAGCTGGCCGAGCTCAAAGGTGACGCGGAAAAGCTGCGCCTCCAGCAAGGATTAAAAGCAGTACAAGACGAAATGAAGAAAAGAGAAGACCATGAACCAGACGCCACAGGGACAGTTAAGCCAGATTAACCGTGAGTTCGGGAGGGACTTCGCTTTTTTTAGGAAGTTTTACTTTGAGCGCTATCACGGGTTTCCGGATTCCATATTTCATAAGGAGACAACAGATCTTTTAAAGGGCATTTCCGTTAAGCGAGGTCAAAAACTTGCGATTGCGGCCCCTCGGGCCAGCGCTAAAAGCACGTTGATCACGCTGGAATATGTTCTTTACTCGATCTGCTACCGGTTAGATCCCTTTATTGTTATTTTTTCTAGTACCACGGACCAGTCAGAAAGATTTCTGTCGGATATCAAGAGGGAACTAGAATCGAATCCTAGGTTGATCTTAGATTTTCCGGAGATTTGCGAATTCGAGAAGAAGCCGGGCCCCCCGAGATGGTGCAAACGGGAGATATTGACGAAGAATGACGTAAATGTGGTTGCGATGAGTCCCGGAAAGCAGGCCCGCGGAATGAGGAACCGCGAGGTGCGGCCATCGCTTATCATTTTGGATGACGCAGAAACGGACGAAAAGATTCAATCGGCCGAGCAGTACGACAAGATTCATGATTGGTTCACGAAGACGGTGCTGAAGCTCGGGAGTGCCGAGACCAATATTATCGTGGCCGGGACGATTCATCATTACAATTCCTTGCTTGCTCAGTATGTGAATGAAAAATCTAACCCGGACTGGATCAAACGGATCTATCGTTCCGTCATATCGTGGTCTATTAACCCACAGTTGTGGGAGAAATGGGCCAAGATCTATCATTATCACGAGGCATTCAATGGGGAAGACGGCCCGGCCGCAGCGGCGGAGTATTTCGAAGCGCACCGGGATGCAATGCTGGAAGGCACGAAAGTCCTCTGGCCGGAGTACAAAAGTTACTACGAGCTCATGAAGATGCGGGAAAGCGGCGGGCACGCGAGCTTTGATAGTGAGATGCAGAATGAGCCTGTGAATCCCGCGGAATGTGATTTTAATCTGGATGAAGCGTATTTTTGGGATGACCGTTTCGGGTCGCTACAAGAGCTGCTGTCCTCGCTGGAGGGTCATTGCAAAATCTACGGTGCTTGTGACCCCAGCATGGGAAAGCAACAAAGGCGCGGGGATTATTCTGCGATCGTAGTAGTAGCTAAAGACACGAATTCCGGGGCCTTGTACGTGATCCTGGCTGATATTGCGCGTCGTAAACCAGATGAGACGATCGATGCCGTGCTCGCGCATTATCAATCTCTGGACTGTTCACGGTTTTCTTTCGAGACAAACCAGTTTCAGGAGTTTATGAAAGACGAACTGGAGAAACGGGGAAAGGCTCGTGGTGTTTATCCAGCGATCGAAGGTGTAAAGCACGCGTCGGACAAACAGCTCAGGATCCAGAGCCTTCAGCCGCTTGTAAAGAACGGTTCGATTCAGCTCTCAAGAAAACACCGGACGCTTCTTGAACAGTTGAAATACTTCCCCAAGGCGAGCCACGACGACGGTCCCGATGCCCTTGAAATGGCTGTGAGTCTGAGTAAGAACTCAGATGGAGCTGTTTGTGGGACTCTTGATCGGGATGTGTCTCCTGGGCAGAGGGGGCAAGAGGTCTTTAGATATCCTTTACCCATCCGACGACAGATTTTGCCCTAGGTGAAGCGGCGTTTGGGCTGCTATTTTTCCGGGCACGATGTTGCTTTGTATCACTGCGGCACATCGCTCTTGAAGCAATTTGACACAGTCCTCAAAGTCATCTCCACATTCAAAACATATCCAAAGTTTTTAAGAAACCATTCTGAAACGAGTTATAGAAACGGCTCCAATTTTTTGCAGCTGGCATGGTTCTTGTCATAAATGAACCGTCTAAGGCCAGTTTGGCGCCAAGGCCGAAAATGCGCCGACATGACCATTAACAATCAACCGATAAGGAGTTCAGAATGTCGAACCGAAAACCAGAAACCAGTCTCAAGGGACGTGACGCAAGCACGGGGCAGTTTATTCCTGTGAAAGAAGCGCGCCAGCGTCCAAGTACCACTGTTGTAGAACGGGTTCCGCTTCCCGGAAAAGGAAGGAAATAGTTCAAAGAGAGCAGCCGGTGATTCATATTGGCTGCTCTTTCTTTTTAAAAATTCTAATTTAAAACAGGAGAATCAATATGGCAGCGAGACATGAGATCCGTTGTATTAAAAAAAGTGACAGAAACAATCCTCACGAGCGTATTTTGCGTATCGGAGGTATCAACCCTGATGGTAGCCGATGGAGTTTAAGTCAAGAAGAGGCGATCCGTGGCATCGAAGAAAAGAAATGGGAATTTTACGTTACGCAAAATGGAAGGACTACGGATGTAATAATTGCAATAAGCCCATATGGACATAAATATATAAAAACGGTTGCTGACGGGGACCATCCCAACAATCTCCTCAGTCTCCCAGAATGTCCATGAAATAGGTTTGGCCAGATAGCTCTTCTTTATGCCGGATTTGAACGCGGCATAAAGAAGAGCTCTCCTCCAATGACGCTTTTCAACAGAAAAGCGACATTGGCGTTTCTCTAATGTCGTAATTCTATCCCAAAACGCCATATCAATTGCTGTGAAGTTATCTGCAAATCCCCTTTGTGAGGTTTTTTGAAAATGCGAGGAGCTGTTTTTTGCAGCTCTCGATGCTTTTGTTAGAAAGGATTAGTTCCATAATTGTTATGGCGAACGATTGATTTGTGATTAAAAGAATTAATTCGTCAATATCCAAATCTGCTCGAACTAATCCTCTCTTTTGAAATAGGGAAAGCCTTTCTGTGAAAAATAGATCTAAGGGTTTCCTTTTCTGGAGTTCCATCCCCATTTTGGGATCGACAAGGACTCTCGAAAGGATTACCCGGAAAAACTTTGTGCTTTTAGAGATATTTTCTAGTTTGTTAACGAGAAAACGGTAAATTTCCTCCTGGGGGGTTTCGGCAGGGGGATAGGGCTTTTCCTTGCTTAGGGCATCAATGCATGAATAGGTGACCTCGACTAATAAATTGGATTTGCTTTTAAAATATCGTTGGATCAATGACTCATTAAGGTCTGCCCGTTTCGATATCATTTTTGTTGTGGCGGCGTCATAGCCCACTTCGGAGAAGATTTCAAGACCGGCTTGAAGAATGCGTTGAGTGCTTCCTTCGCGATTTCGTTTTTTAGGCAGGATTTTTAAAGGCGAAATCATCTTTTTAGAGATCATAGAATTTAAACCCTCCTCCTATTAGTCCTCTTTGTGTCCATAGTCTAGGGTATCAGGCTGTAGAAGTCAATTATGTAATTACTTACTTGACAATCGTATGAGGATGTATTATGATTCCTAATGTAAGTGATTGATTACATGTGAAAGTCTAGGAGAAAAAATGCAAAGCAAAGTAGATCTGTTTGAGTCTCGTTTCACAACTCTTGTGGAAACAACCGGCGGAAAGAATAAGAAAAACCTGCCTGATAAGTACAGTTTTTTCCTAGTGGCTCTGCTCCCAAGTATCTTCATCCTGGCGCTGGCGGTTACTGGTTGCAAACCGAAAGATGTGCCGCCACAGCAAGGTCCCGAAGTGGCTGTGGTTACCATACAACCGGAGAGGGTTGCTATCACGACTGAGTTACCCGGTCGCACAGCCCCATTTCTTGTCGCTGAAATTCGACCCCAAGTCAATGGCATTATCCAGAAACGTCTGTTTACGGAAGGTTCTGAAATCAAGGCCGGGCAAGAGCTCTATCAGATTGATCCCGCTCCTTTTCAGGCGGCGCTCGATAGAGCCAAGGCTAATATACCGGCTCTCCAGTTTCGGGCTAATCGCTACAAGGAAGCCCTGGTTGAAAAGGCGGTCAGTCAGCAGGACTTTGATGATGCGGATGCTACTTTGAAGCAGATCCAAGCGGAACTGAGAACAGCTCGCATCAATCTTGATTACACCCACATTGTTTCGCCGATTACCGGCCGTATCGGAACATCCACTGTGACGGAGGGAGCCATTGTGACGGCGTATCAACCTAAAGCCCTTGCGACCGTTCAGCAATTGAATCCCATCTATGTGGATATCCCCGAATCTACAACCGAATTGCTGCGTTTCCAACGCCACCTCAAAGTGGGTCGCCTTGATTACGATGACGCAAATCAGAATAAAGTCAAACTCATTTTGGATGATGGGACGCCGTATTCTGAGGATGGGGCACTTCAATTTAAAGATATTACCGTGGACCCGACAACAGGGTCGGTGATCTTGCGCGCGGTTTTCCAAAATCCGGAAGGCATACTTCTGCCGGGCATGTTTGTTCGGGCGATCATTACTGAGGGTGTTAATGAACAGGCCCTTCTTGTTCCGCAACAGGGAGTTGCCCGCAACTCAAAAGGGGACCCGTTGGCGTTGATTGTGGACGCTGAAGAGAAGGTTCAACAGCGGATGCTTACGCTTGACCGAGCTATCGGCGACAAATGGCTTGTTCTGTCAGGTCTAGAACCAGGGGATAGGGTCATTGTCGAGGGGGTTCTGAAGGTGAGACCCGGTACTTTTGTCCATGCAATCCCGTTCGGCTCTGGCCCCAAAGATAACCTAGGGGTCAGTAAAACCGTTCAACCATCCGCAGATTCGGATTAACGGAAAATTCTATGTTGTCAAAATTCTTTCTGGATCGCCCGGTTTTCGCTTGGGTTATTGCCATTATTCTGATGGTGTTGGGGGTATTGGCTATTTTTCAATTACCTATCTCGCAATATCCCCCTATCGCGCCACCTTCCATTGCCATTAGTTCCTTTTATCCAGGAGCTTCAGCTGAGACGGTGGAAAATACCGTGAGCCAGATCATCGAACAAAAGATGACCGGATTTGAAGATCTGCTCTATATGTCTGCCAAAAGCGATTCAGCTGGTTCCTCCCGTATTGAGTTGACCTTCAGGGCGGGGACTGATCCGGATCTTGCCTGGTCCAAGGTTCAAAATAAGCTCCAACTCGCCATGGCCAGTCTTCCGGAAGTGGTTCAGCGTTCGGGTGTCACGGTCGGAAAATCCACGCGGAATTATCTGATCATCGTGGGCTTGATCTCGGAAGACGGCAACATGGACGGTAACGACTTGCGGGATTATGCCCAGTCCAATCTGGAAAAGGTTCTGGCGCGTGTGCCTGGAGTTGGTGAGGTCGAGAATTTCGGTTCGCAATATTCGATGCGCGTCTGGCTGAATCCCGACAAACTGAACGACTATAACCTTACCATAGCAGATATTGTTGCAGCGGTGAAGATTTACAATGTAGAAGTTTCCTCAGGTCAGTTTGGCGGACTTCCGGCAGTGCCAGGCCAGCGTTTGAACGCCTCTATCATTGTCCAGAATTTACTCCAAACTCCTGAAGAATTTGCCAATATTCCGCTTCGGACCAATCCCGATGGATCCATTGTAAGAGTTAAGGATGTGGGGCGGACGGAACTGGGGTCTGAATCCTACGATGTTGAGGCCGCCTACAATGGAAAACCTGCCGCGGCCATGGCCATCCGTCAGGCCCCAGGAGCTAACGCGCTGGATACAGCTGAGGCGGTCAAATCAAAATTGAAGGAAATGAGTCAGTATTTTCCTCAAGGGATGAAGGTGGTCTATCCTTACGATACTACACCGATTGTGGAGGTGGCCATCGATGAGGTGGTCAAAACACTTTTTGAGGCGATTCTATTGGTTTTCCTGGTCATGTTTTTGTTCATGGGGAACTTTCGAGCCACGTTAATCCCGACCATCGCGGTGCCAGTGGTTCTTTTGGGCACCTTCGCTGTGTTGGGGGCTTTCGGGTTTTCCATTAACATGTTGACGATGTTTGCTATGGTTCTGGCTATTGGTCTTCTGGTGGATGACGCCATCGTGGTGGTCGAAAATGTGGAGCGGATCATGACCGAGGAAGGACTTTCTCCTCGAGAGGCCACTGCCAAGTCCATGGGGCAAATCACCAGCGCCTTGATCGGTATCGGATTGGTTCTCTCGGCGGTGTTTGGCCCCATGGCGTTCTTCGCCGGTTCGACAGGTGTCATCTACCGCCAGTTTTCCGTTACCATTATTGCCTCCATGCTGCTGTCAGTGATTGTGGCTTTGGTCCTGACGCCTGTCCTATGCGCTTCACTGCTCAAGCCGGTCACTAAAGGGCATGAACCTGCGGAAAATGCGATCTGGTTCCTCCGGCCGTTCTTTTTGTGGTTCGACAAGAATTTCTTTGGGATCCGGGATCGTTATCTGGCCGTGGTGAAACATTCTCTAGCCAAAAAATCGCGTTACCTAGTCATTTATGTTGGAATTGTGGCTCTGATCGGATTCCTGTTCATGCGCCTGCCTACAGGATATTTGCCGGACGAAGACCAGGGAATGTTGCTTTCTCAAATCATTATGCCAACGGGCGCTACTCTGGAGCAGACCCAGGTAGTTGCGGATGGAGTCCAGCGTTATTTTCAAGAGAACGAGAAAGAGGCAGTGGAATCCTGCATGACAATCTCGGGCATGGGATTCGCAGGAAGAGGGCAAAATAATGGCATGGTCTTTGTCAAACTGAAGGACTGGAAACTGCGTCACCGGAAAGATTTGAAAGCCAAAGCCATTGCTGGAAGGGCTATGAGGGCATTCTCGTCCAATCGCAAGGCGATGATTTTTGTTTTTCCACCTCCAGCTGTTGTTGAGTTAGGCAATGCCCAGGGCGTGGATTTCCAGTTGGTGGATCGTGGTGGTCTTGGTCACGCTGCTCTGATGGAGGCCCGCAACCAATTGCTTGGCATGGCAACTAAAGATGCACGGCTGGCTAGCGTTCGGCCCAACGGCATGGAAGATGTGCCCCAGTTCCGGGTGGATGTGGATTGGGAGAAAGCAGGTGCCCTTGGGTTGCCTATCAGCTCAATCCACAGCACCATTTCGGCGGCTTTCGGCAGTGCATATATAAATGATTTCATTCAAGCCGGACGGGTCAAGCGAGTCTATATTCAAGCGGATGCTCCGTATCGCATGCTTCCCAAAGATCTGGAAAAGCTTTATGTCCGCAACACAGCCGGGAAGATGGTTCCATTTGCATCGTTCGCTTCGACACGATGGACATCTGGTTCTCCTCAGTTAGAGCGTTTTAACGGATTTCCGTCTCTGAATATCTGGGGGGAGCCTGCTTTACATCGAAGTTCTGGTGAGGCCATGCAGGCCATGGAGGATATCTCTTCAAAGTTGCCTACAGGTATCGGTTATGACTGGGCGGGGCTTTCTTATCAGGAAAGGATGGCCACAGCCCAAGGTCCGATTCTCTATATATTTTCTATTTTAGTAATCTTTCTTTGCGTGGCGGCGTTGTATGAAAGTTGGAGCATCCCTTTTGTCAATCTGTTGATGTTGCCGTTGGGTGTGTTGGGGGCGTTAATGGCAACTTTTCTGCGCGGATTGCCCAACGATGTTTATTTCCAGATCGGATTTCTGACAACGATGGGGCTTTCGACCAAGAACGCCATTCTCATCATTCAGTTCATACAAGAACAAATGGGGCAAGGACTGGGACTTGTTGAGGCCACCCTTGCTGCAGTAAAGATCCGATTCCGGCCCGTTATCATGACTTCTCTGGCGTTTTTCTTTGGAACGCTACCCCTAGCCACCGCCACTGGCGCCGGTGCTGGTGCCATGAATGCCATTGGCACTGCAGTCACCGGTGGCATGCTTTCAGCTACATTCATTGACCTTATTTTTATTCCGCTGTTCTTTGTCCTTATATCCAGCCTCTTTGGCAAGCGGCAACCGAAGACCAAAGCGGTCGACGCGGTGATCCCGGCTTTACCGGAGAAAGCGTCATGAGACGAACGCTTATTCTGATCTTAACGCTGGCGGTGGGACTTAGCGGCTGCACCATGATCCCGAAATACAAGCGGCCGGAAGCTCCGATTCCGGGCCAATGGCCCAACGGGGCAGCGTATCCGGTCACGAAGCCTGCGACCGGAACTTCAGAGGCCACTCAATTGAAATGGCAGGAATTTTTCACCGATCCAAAGTTGCAAAAGATCATCGAGACGGCTCTCAAGAACAACCGGGATCTTCGGCTTGCCGCCTTGAATGTGGAAAGAGCACGTGCCCTGTATGGCATTAGCCGGGCCGATCTGCTTCCGATTGTTGATGCGGGTGTAGGGGGAAACCAACAACAAGTTTCTGCCGATATTGTTGGTCCCATGGTCAAGAGGACGTCTAAAAACTATGACGTTAATCTGGGGATTGCTGCCTGGGAGGTCGATTTTTTCGGCCGTATCCGCAGTCTAGAAAAACAAGCGTTGGAGGAATATCTAAATACGGAGGAAGCTCGTCGTAGCGCGCAGATATCGCTGGTGTCCTCCGTGGCTGAAGCGTATTTGGCCCTGGCGGCGAATCAGGAGAATCTTGCTTTGGCGGAGAGTACCCTTCAGAGCCAGACATCCTCCTACAATATGGTGAAGCGGCAGTATGCGCTGGGGGTTGCAAACGGACTGGATCTCCATCGTGCCCAAACGCCGGTGGAAATCGCCCGCCGCGACATTGCCCGTTATACGGAATTTGTAGCGCAGAGCCAAAACGCATTGAACCTTCTGGCCGGTTCTCCAGTGCCGGAAGATCTCTTGCCGTTTGATCTGGCCGGTGTTAGTCCCACGAAAGATATTTCCACGGGCCTATCTTCCGAGGTGCTTCTTAGGCGTCCGGATATTATGGCCGCGGAACATCGGCTAAAAGGCGCCTATGCCAATATCGGGGCGGCCCGGGCCGCCTTCTTTCCTCAAATTTCACTGACAACCACTCTCGGTACTGCCAGCAACGAGCTTTCGGGCCTGTTCAAAGCTGGCACGAGTACATGGCTTTATGGGGCGCAAGCTACGATGCCGATCTTCGATGCGCGTACCTGGTTCGCATACAGAGTCAGCAAGGCGGACCGGGAGATCGCGCTGACCCAGTATGAGAAAGCTATCCAAACGGCTTTCAGAGAGGTGGCTGATACCCTTGCCGTGCGTGGCACTGTGGGACAGCAGGTGACGGCCCAACAATCCCTGGTCGATACGCTTGCTGAAACCTATCGATTGTCGAATTTCCGCTATACGAGGGGGATTGACAGCTATCTGGGCGTCCTCGATGCTCAACGGGAGCTCTTTGCGGCGCAACAGGCATTGGTTCTCCTTCTTCAGGAGAAGTTCGCTAACCGGGTACGTCTTTACGCCGTTTTAGGCGGGGGCGTGGAATATTCTGAAGCTGCTGAAACCTCTGTGATCAAAAAATTCTTCCGGCTTTTCCGTATTTAATATTAAGTCTTTGAATTCGGCAAATTGCGGCGCTCATGGATTTTAAAGATGCTGTAACCGACTCGAGAAAACGAGTTCGCTATGATTACAAAAATTGGTATTTGTGCTGGCCAAGTTCTGCTTTGTCTCGAAACACATCAAAGGCAGATGCCCGTGAATGTTCTTTTGCGGGAGATCGATGCTTCCTCGGAGCTCATATTAATGGCTGTCGGGTGGCTTGCGCGGGAAAGTTATGTGCATATCCATGGCGCGGCCCCTATGAGCGGTACCATCTCCTTGAAAAAAGATCCTCCGCACGGTGGCGAATAGAATTTGCTTGGCATGGAAAGGGGAGTCATTTTGGAAGAAAAGGCAGCGGATTTTTTTAAAAATCTATTTATTTGCTCAAAAGTAATATTAGAAAAAGAGCGTAAAACATTGCGGTGCTGCGGACTTTCGCTTTCTGATTATCTTATTTTATCCAGCGTGTATGAAACTCAAGATCTAAAAATGACCGATATCGCGAAAGAACTATTCGTGTCTCGCCCTGTGGCAACTTATGCTGTAGATCGTCTTGTTCGGCGAGGTTTGATTAAAAGATGCCGTTCAAAAGATCGCGATCGTCGAATCGTCTTACTCAAAATGACACCAAAAGTGAGGTTTTTACTTAAGTCGATTCGCGAAAAACAGAGATTATTACTTAAGAACGGTTTTAGTGAACTACCGGAGCATGTCCGAAAGTTGCTTTCCGCTTATTTCCCGCAAATAAGAGCATTCTCTGGAAAGGATAGCTGCAAGAATCATAAAGGAGATAAGGTCTTATAGAAAAATTATATAAGCATTTTTTTATTACAGGGCTTGATGCCTGTGATTTTGGGAAACGTCACTTCCGAGCTATGTTTGTTGTGCGGTGTGGTTCACTAATCTGAAAGGGCAACAGAAATCCATGGTTTGGAGCTGGATTGGTATTGGAGTTCTCATTTTGGGGTGGCTTGCAATTCTATGGGGACTTATCCGTTTCTTTATGTTCGTGGGCGCTGAAAATGATGACTAAAATCCTCAAATTCCACTCGATCCGATGGAAGCTTTTTATTGCTGTTTCACTTCCGCTTTTTATTGTCTCTTTCCTGATTCTTGGCATGGTTTTTTATGACCTTCGAAGGAGCGCTGTTGAGGGCATGAATCATTACATGGAGGAACTAGCGACGCTATACGCGGAGAAGTTTGACGCAAATTTTTCCTCAGTTGTCCGTGCGGCAGAAGCAACGGCTGTTTTTCTTTCCGGCGAAGGAACAGCCTCTGAAAGAGATCTCTATCAAATTCTCCGAAATAATGTAGAAAAAAATCCAATTATTTATGGCTCTTCAGTTGCGTTCGAAGAAAATGCCTCTCAAACGGGGAAAAAGCTGTTTGCGCCTTATGTTCACAGGGGTATTTCTGCAACACTTACTCCATTCCAATCCGACGGAAAAAATTCTCTGCGAGAAGAAGATATGGCGCAGAAGAACCCAGACTACCGGAATTTCAACTGGTATCGGGCGCCTCGAAAAAAAGGGGGAGGCTATTGGACGGAACCTTATTTCGACCCACGGGCCGAAAATACTCTTATCTGCACTTATTCGGTCCCGGTCTTTTCCCGTGGAAAATTCCAAGGGATCGTTTTGGTGGATATCCGGGTCCAGGATCTCCAGAAACTGATCAACAAAAATAGTTTTGTCCGAGAAAACACATTTGCAATCCTTAGTCGCGAAGGACGTTTCGTAAGACATCCCGATCCAAAACTTAATGTTCAGGAAACCGTATCTTCTGCGGCGATCAAATATCACCGTCCCGAGCTTGTAATGCTTGGCCATAAAATGATGGCAGGAGAGAAGGGCGTCGTGTTGATGAAAGGCGTTCTGGATTCTCGGAGGGCGATTCTGTTTTACGCGCCCATTCCCAGCACGGGATGGTCATTTGCCGCAATAGTTCCCGAGAACGAGGTGATGCTCCCCGTTTGGAAAAAACTCTCCAAATTTGGTTTAAGCATGGTTGCAGGTTTCGTCCTGATAGTGGTTATGCTTTTTAGGATTTCTTCGAAGATCACAAAGCCGGTTACGGATCTCGCCGCGGCAATTCCGAGGATTGGTAAGGGGAATTTCAATGTTGTATTAAAAGAACGATTCGGCCGTGACGAGTTGAGCGAGCTGACGGAGTCTTTTAACAAGATGGCGCATGATCTCCAGGCCTACACGGAATCCTTGGTCCGTGAGACCAGCACCCGGCAGCGCATGGAAGGAGAACTTCAGTTGGTGCGGAACATCCAGCTTTCTCTTTTCCCTAAAGCGTTTCCGGGTGCAATGGAGTTCGATCTTTTTGCGGAGAACCGGCCCGCGTATTTCGTGGCTGGCGATTTTTACGATTTCTTTTTTGTCGGGAAAGACACCTTCGTTTTTTCTATCGCGGATGTCTCTGGGAAAGGCATCTCAGCGGCCATGTTCATGGTGATGGCTCACACGCTGCTGCGTAAGCTTGCCGCTTCAGGAAGAACGCCATCGGAGGTGATTGATGAGATCAATCGCTTTCTTCTTGGGAAAAATGAGACAGGGATGTTTGTCACGATGTTCCTGGGTTATTACGACATCAAGAATGGAACGGTTCGTTATGCTAATGCGGGGCATCCGCAACCTTTTTGCATGAATAGCGAGGGAGCTCTTCGAAAATTCGGTGTAGTTACGGGGACTCCTTTGGGTATTTCGGATTCTTCTGGGTATGAGGAGAAAAAGGAGACCTTGAGAATTAATGAGACGCTTGTTCTCTATACCGACGGCTTCACAGAGGCAAGGACTCCGTCTGGAGAATTCCTCAATGAAAAACGCTTCCAGGATTTTATCGTAGAACAATCACAGATGTCCCCCAAAAGGTTAGGGGAAATGTTATTTCAAAAAGTTACAAGCTTTCAGCAAAAGAAACTTGCCGACGATCTCACTCTTTTAGTTTTACGCCGTTCTTGCTAAGAGGCGCATTTCACAGAAGGAAATCATATGAACGTTTTCTTGGTTTATGTCAGAGATGAAAATTATTACAGGTTGCTTCCGAAAAGATTAAATAAAACACGAACGGGTAGTGGGCGGATAAAAATGATGGCATTCCCACCGCTCGCTATTCAAGTTCTCGCTCCGGTCCTGCGCCAGCACGGACACGAGGTGAGGATGTTTGACATGTGTCATCCCGAGATGCAAGCAGAGAATATCGCTCAGGCGGCAACCATAGAGAAGCCAGATCTGATCGCTCTTTCCTTTCTCTCGACCACCACCTATCCTGCCACCAAAGACCTGGCCCAGCGGCTAAAATCAGTAGCTCCGAATATCCCGATCATTGCTGGAGGAGTGTTTACCACCATCAATGCAGAGCATGTTCTGAGAGAATGTTCTCATCTCGATTGTGTGGGGGTCGGGGAAGGTGAGGAGCTACTGCCGGATTATCTAAACAACCTTGATGCCCCAGGCTTTGTGGCGGGTCTTGTGTGGCGTAATGAAGGAAAGATCATTCAAAATCCACCTCGCCCGCTTATTCAGGATCTAGATCAATTTCCTTATCCTGATCGTACTACGTTGCCGATCGATTACATTGAATCATTGCCACTTGACGTTCCTGCGGTTTTGTCTCTAGATAAATTTTGCACCATGCAGACATCGCGAGGGTGTCCGTATTCATGCGTTTACTGTGGTATTCCTTTTCTTTCGCAGCACAAAGTGCGCACTCGTTCAGCAGCCCATGTCCTTGGAGAGATGCAACAGTTGCATGATATGGGGTATCGCTCCATTTATTTTACAGATGATCACTTTCTGCTCGATGGTAAGCGTATTAATGAGATTTGTCGCGGCATTATAGAACGCAAGTTGAAGTTTCAATGGGGTTGTGAAGGCAGGGTTGATTCGATAGCGGTTGATCAACTTCCAATTATGAGCCAGGCTAACTGTAAGTTTCTAGCGTTTGGTGTGGAGGCCGGTTCTCAAAAAGTGTTAGACCGGCTTAAAAAGAACCAAAGCTTGGTCAAGATTGAGCATGCTATCAGCGAAGCGAAACGGCAAGGGATCAAAAGAGTCCACGGCTTTTTTGTGGTCGGTTCTCCTGATGAAAACATGGAAGATATCTTGGCGAGTTTCCGTTTTGCTGCCAAACTCAAACTCGATACTTTCAGTTTTAACCGCTTGTGCGTCTACCGTGGGACTCCTTTGTGGGGAGAATATGTTAATCGTGGAATTATTGATGACAAGCGAGATTGGGATAAATGGTTCAAATGCTCTGACATTGATCCACTCGTCTTGCCGAGTGAGAAAGTAAACGGTTTGCGGATGAAAGGATATGTGAATCTTTTTTCTCAACGGATTTTCAAACGTCCCATTCAGACCTTAATACTTCTGATCACTTTTAGCAGGCATATGAAAATCTCGGATCTTTTTAAGCTTCTCTGGAGTCCGTTCCAGAAACGAGTTTTGACCCGAAAAGCTAATCTTACAGCCAGGATGATGGATTCAGGCCTCACTGAGCCTAAACGAAATAGTTTTCCCATTCCAATCGGTCTGCCTGTTCAGGCTAGTAGTTCAGAGTAAACTGCTTTTCAAAAACAGCCAGTTTTGAAACTCATCTAACGCGGCGAGCCATTTATCTTTGTGATATGCTACGGAGGTGCGTTTACTGCATGTCTTGGGGAACCCAGTAGGGCTTAAGCTGAAATTGCATTGAACGAATGTCGTAATTGCTATCAATTACGACATTGGTGTAAACCGTTTATATTTGTCCACCTCTTGAGCTCCAGACAAACGTATCTGCTTTATCAATAATAAGTTAAGTATAAATCAACCTCTTCAAAACTGGACAAATTGGACAAAAAATCCCCTATAAAGACCTCAAAAGGTGCCTTTTAACTCGGTAATTCTGGGATCTCTGTTCACCCATAATTGCTGGATATAATGTAGCGCTTCGATTATAATTTCGCCCATTCGTCCCGAGAGGATTGCGGTTCCATGACATCCTAGGGACGCCAATTCCAAAACCAGGCGTTTCGCCTGGTTTTGGAATTACGTTCAAAGGCGGGGATTTGAAGTGAGCCCTGATTTGAAGCATGACTTAATGTCATGATTCAGGGGCGAGTGGCCGACCCGAAACTTGCCTCGTATAACGAGGCGAGTGGAGGGCGCCAAATCCCTGGTTCTTCCCCAACAAACGGGAAAAAGTTTTTCCATTTTAAGGAGGCGATTCTATGAAATTTCGAATGATCCCCGTATTCCTTTTAGCCATGGTGTTTATTCCTTTTACAGGCTGCGCGAAGAAAGCGGATCCCAAGAGGTCGATCGAAAAGATCCGGAAAGAAGTGGTAGCAATGCCTCTGGCGAAGCTCGAGGTCCAGGCCTCCAATTACGCGGCAGCGATCCGTGCCCAAAAGCTTGAGATCGAAAAGATCCAGCAGCAGATACAAAGGATGCCTATGGATAAAGTTTTTAGCAATAAGTCCATGACGCGCCGTATCGCGGAGATCGGTCGCGAGGCCGAGGCTCTTTTTGAACGGTATGGGATCTATGCGGAAGCTTTTCAGAAAAAAGGCGGGGATCTTTCCAAGATCCAGATTGAACCGGTCCAGGCCTAAGATCGATCCGTTGTTCGAAGGGTATGTCCGATTGTCGCAACAGCCGGTTTTTTAAAAAAGGGGCTCTCAAGAAGAGCTCCTTTTTTTTTGAGTTTCTGAACTATCCTGACTTTTGTTTTCTTTTTATCAGGGGGAGTCAGGATTGCCCCGATTTCAGCGGAGTTGAAATTGATAGGTATTGGGACAGATTTTCTGAAATTGATAAGAATTGGGACTATAATGCCCCGTTCTAGGGGATAACCGGAGAGAGAACTTTTGAAGATCCTGCACATGGCAACTCATCTCAACACCGGCGGCATCACGTCCTATCTTTTGATCCTGAGCAAAGAACAGACGAAGGCCGGACATGAGGTTTACATCTGGGCGAGCGCGGGGGAGCGCTCAGGGGATTTTAGGCCCTGTTCTGCCGGGATCGTGCCGGATGTGCCCCGGTGTAAAAGCGAGCTTTCGCCCAACCTTTGGACGCAACTTCCAAAACTGGTTTCCTTCCTTAAAAAGAATCCGGTGGATATTATTCACTGCCACACCCGTGTCGCGCAGGTCCTTGCCGCGGCGGCGGGCTTTTTCGTCAAGACCCCGTATGTCTCCACAGCGCATATGCTTTATAAAAAACGGTTGGGCCGGAGACTTTTCCCTTGTTGGGGGAAGGCTGTTATTGCCATTTCCAGGGCCATGCAGGAAGGCCTCCTCGAAGTTTTCGGGCGGGAAAACCTGCCTCTGATAGAAATCGTGCTCAATGGCATTGATATCGGGGCATTGCGTGCCAGGATCGATCAAACGGACCGGGAAGCTGTGCGGAAAAGTTATGGATATGCCTCCAACCATCTTGTGGTGGCATCCATGGCCCGCTTGATCCCGGTGAAAGGCGCGCACTTGCTCGTGGAGGCGTTTGCGATCGCAAGAAAAAAGGTTCCTCACATGCGACTGCTTTTGGGTGGTTCCGGTGAGGATGTTTATGTCCAAAATCTCAAACGACGTGTTACCGAATTGGGTCTCGAGACAGATGTTTTGTTCCTCGGGAATGTGACTGAGATCGAAAAACCTCTGAAAGCCACGGATATTTTTGTAGCACCTTATGTTTGGGAGGAAGCTTTCGGCATTGCGGTTCTGGAGGCCATGATCGCAGGGCAGGCCATTATCGGAGCCAAGTCGGGGAGCGTTCCAGAGCTTCTGGATCATGGGCGCCGTGGGCTTCTTTTTGAGAAAGGGGACGTAGAGGCTCTTGCCGAACTTTTGATCAAGCTTTCTGAGGATGTTCAGCTTCGTAAAGAATTGGGGATGGCCGCCATGGATGGTGCTGAGGAATATTCTTCCGCACACATGGGTGAAGGTGTTCAGAAGGTTTATGAAGAAGTGTTGAAGCACCGGCTATGAAGAAACCTAACTCGTGAAAAAATCTTTCCGCAAGAAGATCGTGGTCGGGATGTCCGGGGGCGTGGATTCTTCCATGGCGCTTGTGCTTCTAAAAGAAATGGGTTGGGATCCAGTCGGCGTTTCACTTAAGTATCCTGTTTGGGAAGACCCTGAGAATTGCCTCAAGGAGAATGTCTGCTGCAGTGCGGAGTCTTTCCAGATCGCGGCCAATGTTTGCAAAAAACTTGGCGTTCCCCATCACATTTTTGATGTATCCCGGGATTTTAAAAGAGAAGTCATTGATTATTTTCTCGGTCGTCTGCGCAATCACAAAACCCCGAACCCCTGTGTGATGTGTAACCGGTATCTTAAATTCAAGAAACTTCTCGATTGGGCCAAGCGGCATGGGATCGACTCTGTGGCGACCGGGCATTATGCGCGGGTTCGTAAGAATCCGAAAACCAGGAAATTTGAACTTCTCGCGAGTAAGGACACAGAAAAAGACCAGACTTATTCGCTTAGTTTTCTTTCCCAGGACCAGCTTCGTCATATCGTGCTTCCTCTGGGGGGCTACACTAAACAAGAGATTTACAAGATGGCCGAGGAACACGGGTTTGAGATCTTTCTCAAGCGCAAACAAAGCCAGGATTTTTGTTTTGTGTCCGGGAATGCGATGGAGCCGTTCCTCAGCAAAGAGATCGGACGCAATGAAGGCGAGGTTCGCGATGACGCAGGGCATGTGATCGGCAAGCACCAAGGGCTTCACTTTTATACCGTCGGTCAGCGCAAAGGGCTCGGGTTTTCCGGGGGTCCTTTTTTTGTGAAAGGATCTGATGTGAGCCGCAATGTTCTTAAGGTGACTCGAGATGAGAAAAATCTCCTGAGCCGGGAAGTATTTTTTTCTCCCTGTAATTTTATCAGCGGAATGCCTAAGCGTGCTGTGCGCGTCAAGGCAAAGATCCGGTATCGTCAGGCAGCGGCACCTGGCATGTTGCATCCTCTCCCCGGAAATAAAGCAAAGATCATTTTTGATAAACCCCAGCGTGCCGTAACCCCAGGCCAATTTGCCGTGCTTTACCAACGGAATGTTTGCCTCGGGGCGGGGGAGATTCAGAGTAAAGAATGATCCACGGTCCACGCACCACGTTCCACGTGGTCCATGGATCGTGGCCCGTGGAGCGGCGTTATTCGCATTGATTGACAACGCTCGCTAAAATGATAATAATGACTCAGGTTTTTTACCCCACAATATCTCCAAAGGAGAGCGACCATGGCCAATAATAAAAAAAAGGAAGAGACCCAGGAGAAGATCCTCGATGTCGACGCAAGCATGCAGGGGACCATTTCGTTTAAAGACCCTGTGAATCTGCGGATCAACGGAAGTTTCGAGGGCAAACTCGATACGCGCGGCAATCTTACGATCGGCGAGAACGCCAAGGTTAGCGCGAATATCCACGGCGACAATATTGTGATCGCCGGAAAAGTGTCCGGGGATGTTATCGCGACCCGGAGTCTTTCCATCCTCGGAACGGCGACGCTTAAGGGAAATCTCACGACGCCGCGCTTGAGCATCGGAGACGGCGCGATCCTTCAAGGGCTAGTGAGTATGCAAGGCGTGGGCGCTTCAGACGGGGCGGATACTTTCCTGACCCTCAAGGATGTGGCGCAGTATCTGGAGGTAGAGTCGAAAGTGATCGAGGAATGGGCTCACTCCAAAAAGATTCCGGCGCGTTTTGACAATGGCCACTGGGTTTTTACCAAGGCCGAAGTGGATCAATGGATCCAGCAGGAACGGGCTCGGGTCTAAGATTCTAAATTCGGACTCCGTTGTTTTTTCGGTCATAAAGTATTCCCATCTCTTTTCGTCCTAAGGCGGTTGATCTATCATGAATAACATGCTGACCCTCGATGAAGTGAAGAATTTTCTCGAGGTCGAACAACAGGTGATCGAAAAGTTCATCCAGGACGAAGTTTTGCATGCCTACAAGATCGGCGGCGTGTACATCCGTTTCCGGAAAGAAGAGGTGCTTGGCCTCAAGTATGACGTCCTTCTTAAGAAAAAAAAGACGGAGACCTCGGGTTCTTTGGGACAACGGTTGTGGAATTTTTGGCGATTCAACAATTTTTACATTATCTCCATCATGGTCATTATAGTATTGGCGTATTGGTTCCTTCACACCACGGTATCCTCGTAGGGCGCTCTTTTGAAGATCCTTCAGGGTATTGATCTGGTCAAGGTTGAGCGGATGGAGCGAATGATCGGGAGGCCGTCCGGGCAAGCGTTTCTGAACCGCGTCTTTAGCACTTCGGAGCAGGCCTACTGCGGCTCCAAGCGCATGAAATTCGAGCATTACGCAGCTCGCTTTGCCGCCAAAGAAGCGCTTCTGAAGGCCCTGAAAGTTCGTCCGAAAAAGGATCGACGGCTTTCCGGTATTGAGGTGGGACGCGAAGCGACCGGGAAACCGTTTATTGCCCTGAATGCGGAGAGTCGTAAGCAGCTCCGTATTCCGTCACAGGCACAGATCGAATTGTCGGTTGCGCACGAACGGGAATATGCGATTGCGACCGTCGTCATCGTGATTCCCTAGTACCTCAACCCTATTGATTTGTGAGGGGGGAGACTCAGTGCTATGGTGAGCGGTGATTGAAATTGGCAACTGCCAATTTCAATCGAGTCGAACCATTAGGCGAAAGAGAGAGCTATGAAACAGAAGACACTTATCATCAATGCGGATGACTGCAATCTGACCTCCCAGGTCACGGAAGCCATTTTGAAGGCCCACGAGAACGGGATCGTGACCAGCACGACTTTTTTGATCAACCTTCCCATGGGACCGGACGTGGTCCGGGAACTTTTGGCCAGGAAAAAACTCGGGATTGGGTTGCATTTAAATGTCACGCTCGGGAAACCTGTGGCCAAGCCAGGGCTTGTGAGATCGCTTCTTCAGAAGGATGGACGCTTCAAAAAAAAGGATGAGTACTCTGCAAAAAAACTGCCGCCTGTTTCTGAGATCAAGGAAGAGTTCAAAGCTCAGCTCCAGAAATTCGTGAAGACCTTCAAACGATTACCGACCCATGTGGATGTCCATCATCACATGCACGATTTCAGGCCGTTCCTGGAAGCGCTTGCGGCAGTTGCCGGGAAACACGATCTGCCTGTCCGTTGGACGAGGCTTTTGACCGAACCGGATGTCAGGAACGCGCATAAGGATCTCAGGACCACGGACCATTTTTATGGCAACATCGACCCGCACACGTTCTGGACGGAAGAAGTATTGAGGCATTTGCTTTTCACACTTCCGGAGGGAACGAGCGAGATCATGTGCCATCCGGGATGGGTGGACGATGAGCTTTGCGCTATCAGTTCGCTGACGATCCCGCGCGAGCGGGAATATCAGCTTTTTAGTTTGAAAGAATTACGCAATTATATCAGCCATCTTGGGATCAAACTGACGCACTTTGGGGGTTTGAAGTAAGTCGGGGGGGAAGGCTATTTGACGATCGTGCCGTCTAACGTCTCGAAAATGATCGTCACGAGATTGTGGCACTTGGGGCATTTGATCTGTTTGAAGGCCTGGATGTTGTCGTGCTTGGGGCGGTACATGATCGAGAGGATCTTGGTAACGAAGCTGGCTTCACTGCCGGACCATTGGCAAGCGGGACAGTTATAAGCTGATTTCATCGGTGCCTCTCGTTAGAGTTTAATAACCTTTGTTGCGCATAAAAAGCATCGGCTTGGGCGCTTAAAAACTTTAAATGTGTTTGGTTTCGGGGATATCTTCTCGAGTGAGGAAAAGGAGGCTATTAATGCGGGTTCGATGGATCGTTTTTGTCTTTATTCTGATGTTGCTGGTGCCTTTTCGTGCGGCTCACGCCAATTCGCCCGGCTATTGGAAGCAGATGGGGCTAACTTTCGGCCGCGGCGTGAAGAATCTTGTCAGTTGGCCGTATGAGATCCCTTATACCATCGCCAAACATGACAGGGACGATAATGGAAATCCACGTTTTTTTCGTGACACAGCCGGTTTTTTTGACGGTACGTTTCGCGCTGTGACAAGGCTAGGATGCGGTGCCTGGGACGTCCTTTTTTCCGTGGTGCCCGGGGCCCAGAACGATTTGCCTCTCACACCCGAGGCTTTCTTTTAAAACGCGCTGCACGCTTTCCTTGTAAAACCCTTCCATCTTAAGTAGAATACCGCCTCTTGTTTCATCGGGAGGCGGGTAAAACCTTCCTTTTTTGAAGTTTTTTTGTGCGTGTGCCGTAGACGGCAATCCATAAGCCGTCACGGCAACGTATTGATTTATTGAAAATCAATGGGCCGGTAGTTCAGTTGGTAGAACGCCACAATGGCATTGTGGAGGTCAAGGGTTCAACTCCCTTCCGGTCCATTCTTCTTCGCTCTGTCCTTAACGGCAGAGCTCCGAAGGAATAGGGTAAAGGTTGGAGCTTGAGAAAGGTTCCTGCGAAGCTGTGAGCGATAAGCTGCACAGCGAAGTAGAACCCTTCCGGTCCACCAACTCCCAATGAGTTGGTGCCACGCCGTCAGGACTCATGGAAGTCCTGACGGCGACGGCATTCTTTTTACGTCATCTGCGAGAGTGGCGGAACTGGCAGACGCACTGGACTCAAAATCCAGCGGTAGCAATACCATGAGAGTTCGATTCTCTCCTCTCGCACCAAATTCCAGTAATTTGGTACGACGCCATGGCGGCAAAAGGAAGGCCGCCTATGGCTACGAGGAGATAATCGAAGGGAGCACTTGATTATCAACATGACTAATGTCATGTTGATGAGTGCGGGTGGCCGACCTGAAGCGAATGAAATGAGCGGAAGGCGCCGATTCTCTCCTCTCGCATGTTCTAATTCTCGGAGAAATCCTGACCATGGCCAGCGGATTCAAACAGTATCCTTTCGAGACAATAGAAAAAAAGTGGCAGACCTACTGGACTGACCATAAGACCTTCCGTTCTCCGGACCCCGGCGAGCCCGGCGGAGAAAAACAGAAATATTACGTCCTCGATATGTTCCCGTATCCTTCCGGTTCCGGTCTCCACGTCGGGCATTTGGAAGGGTATACCGCAACCGACATCGTCAGCCGCTATAAACGGATGTGCGGGTTCAATGTCCTGCATCCCATGGGTTGGGACGCGTTCGGGCTTCCCGCCGAGCAATATGCCATCGAGACCGGCACGCACCCCCGCGATACCACGAAAAAAAATATCCAGACCTTCAAGCGCCAGATCCAGCAGGTCGGTTTTAGCTATGACTGGGAACGCGAGATCGATACGACCGATCCCCATTATTACCGCTGGACGCAGTGGATCTTTATGAAGCTTTTCGAAAAAGGCTTGGCCTACGAATCCGAGATCCCGGTGTGGTGGTGCGATGGCTGCAAGGCCGTCCTTGCCAACGAAGAGGTGGACGCCAGCGGTACCTGTGAACGCAAGGGCCACAAGGATGTTTATCGCCGCCCGCTTCGTCAATGGATCCTCAGGATCACGGCCTATGCCGAACGGCTTTTAAAAGACCTCGACCTTCTGGATTGGTCGGAGCCCATCAAGGAAATGCAGCGTAACTGGATCGGGAAGTCCACCGGCGCGGAGGTGAAATTTCAAATCTCAAATTTAAAATCTGAGATCTCTGTGTTCACCACACGACCGGACACGCTTTTCGGCGCGACGTATATGGTGCTGGCCCCGGAGCACGCGATGGTGGCAAAGATCACAACGCCGGAACAAAAGAAAGCCGTGGAAGCATATGTCGCCACCGCGACACACAAATCCGATCTCGATCGCACGGACCTCGCCAAAGAAAAGACCGGTGTTTTTACCGGAGCTTATGCGATCAATCCCGTAAATGACAAAAAGATCCCGGTGTGGATCGCGGATTATGTGCTTATGGGTTACGGAACCGGCGCCATCATGGCAGTGCCGGGGCATGATACACGCGATCTTGAATTTGCGAAGGCTTACAAGCTTCCGATTGAAATTGTGGTGCAGGCACCCGAAGGGAAAGAATCGTTGGGGTTTGTGGGGGACGGTGTCAGCGTGAATTCTGGGCTGATTACAGGCCTTCCTACGCCGGAAGCGAAACAAAAGATCACGAAATGGCTCGAAGAAAAGAAGATCGGGAAGGCAGCGGTTCAGTATAAGCTTCGGGACTGGCTTTTTAGTCGGCAACGTTATTGGGGGGAACCGATCCCGGTCGTGCATTGCGTGAAGTGCGGCCCGGTGCTTATTTCCGAGAACGAATTGCCGCTTAAGCTTCCTGAGATGAAAGATTACACACCGACCGGGAATGCCGAGCCGCCTCTTGCCAAGGCGAAGGATTGGCTGAAATGTAAATGCGCGAAATGCGGTGGCCCGGCCATGCGCGAAACGAACACCATGCCTCAATGGGCGGGTTCCTGTTGGTATTATCTCCGCTACCTCGATCCGAAGAACGCGAAAGCAGCGGTCGATCCGAAAAAAGAAAAATACTGGATGAATGTGGATCTTTATGTCGGCGGCGCGGAACACGCGGTGCTTCATTTGCTCTATTCCCGGTTCTGGCACAAAGTGCTTTATGATATCGGAGTTGTTTCCACGCTTGAGCCATTCCAAAAACTCACGAACCAGGGCATGATCCTGGGCGAAGACAGCCAGAAGATGTCCAAGTCACGCGGCAATGTGGTGAATCCCGATGAGATGATCGCGCAATATGGCGCCGACAGCCTCCGGCTTTATGAAATGTTCATGGGCCCGCTGGAAATGACCAAGCCTTGGGCGAATTCCGGAGTGGAAGGCGTCTACCGGTTTCTCGGAAAAGTGTGGCGCCTCTTTATCGATAAGGACGACAAGCTTCACGCGAACATTGTTCAGCGCGAGCCGAATGCTTCGGAGCTCAAGACGCTCCACAAGGCAATCAAGAAAGTGACGGAAGATTTTGAAGGCTTGCGATTTAATACGGCGATCTCGGCCTTGATGATTTTTATGAATGAGATAATGCCGGGAGAAGACCACTCGCGGGAAATCCTCGAAAAATTCCTGCTTCTTCTGGCGCCGCTCGCGCCCCATGTGGCGGAAGAATTATGGCAGCGCCTGGGTCACGCCAAGACGCTTGCGTATGAAAAATGGCCCGCGTATGATGACCAGTATCTCGTCGAAGATCAGGCGGAGATGGCTATTCTGGTGGGAGGTAAAGTACGTGCAAAAATGGTCGTTTCTCGTAGTGAGAACAACGATGTGATCCAACAGATGTCGCTGGAACACCCCCGCGTGAAAGAGCTGCTCGTGGGGAAGGTCGTCAAGAAGGTGATCATCGTTCCGGGGCGCACGGTCAACCTTGTGGTGGTGGATGCCTAAAGTCGAGATCAGGAATCAAAAGATCCTTGTTGGGAAAAAAGAAGTTCCGCTTGTCTCCGGCGAAATCCATTATTGGCGCCTCAACCCTCATGCCTGGCGCGAAGCCCTCAAACGCGTCAAAGAAATGGGGCTCGAAATCGTTTCCACCTACGTCCCCTGGGATTTCCACGAGTACAAGCGCGGCCATTTTGATTTCACCGGCAAGACCGATGAAGCGCGTAATCTTAAAGCCTTTCTCGAATTGACCCGCAAGGAAGGCTTTTGGGTCATCCTTCGTCCGGGTCCCTATATTTACAGTGAATGGCCGCGGGATGGCGTTCCGGATTATGCCTACCAGTATCACCGCTTGCATCCCAAGTTCCTCGCCTACGCCAAAGAATACCTGAAACAAGTCAGCAAGGTTTTCATGCCGTATCTCGCGTCGCGCAAGAATGGCCACATTCTGATGTTGCAGGCGGATAACGAGATCGATCCCTGGCCGGATGTCTTCGGGCATCAGTACGGACTTTCGAAAAAGCCGGGACTTTTCCAGGATTTCATGCGCGATTTTTACAAAGGGAATCTTTCGGCGCTGAACGAATGCTGGGGGACAAATTACACTTCTTTCCGGGAAGCGTCGCCTTTCATCGCGACCATGCTCGCTCATGAAACGGGTCTTCCGCTGAAGGGGGATAAAGAGCTCAAGCGGCATCTCGATTATTTTAAGTTCAAGTATTGGTATTCCAAGGAGGTTGCGAAGGGGAGCATCCAGATGTATCGCGATCTCGGGGTCGATGTTCCGATCTACTTGAACACTTATCCTTTCTTTTACGCGCACGATTGGGCTGCTTTTCAGGAAGTCTCGGATGCCGTGGGGATCGATCTCTATCCTACCAATGAATTCAAAGAAGATGAGTTCGAACACCGGAAATTCTGCGACAAGATCCGTTATCTTTCGAGCGTTTCCAAACTTCCCTTTATTGCGGAATTCCAATCCGGGATCTGGCACGGCCGTCATTATGAAACGAGCGTGCTCACGCCCAACCACTACCGGATGATGTGTCTTTCCGCATTCCTCGCCGGGGTCAAGGGCTGGAATTGGTACATGCTGGTGAATCGCGACAATTGGTATATGTCGCCGATCAATGAGTGGGGGCGGGTGCGTGGCGAATTGTATGATGTTTTTACGCAGATCGTTTCCGCTTTCAAGCAACTCAAGCCGACTTCGCTTAAAAAGATAACCGAGATCGGCGTCACCTTCAATCCGCTCCAGTACGCGGCCCGGACGCTCACGCACAATAGTCCCATTCTCGTCGCGCTTTACCAGGGAGATGTCGACTATGATATGAGCGATCCTCGCTGTAAACTCCCTGAAAAGAAAGTGCTCTTTTATTCCGGGAACCAGTGGCTTGAGAAGGCGGCGCATCAGAATCTTCGCAAGTATGTCGAGGCAGGCGGAACTTTGGTGGCATTCCGCTCGTTCCCTCGCAAAGATGATAATTTTAAACCATGTCAGGTTGTCGGGTTTGAAGAGCCGGAGCGCACCCTTTTTGAGTTTAAGCGGCATTTCAAAATAACCCTTGGCAAAAGATCCGTGCCGATCGCGATCAATAGTTCGGTTTATATTTTTAAGGCTCAAGGGTGCGAAAAGATCCAGGCGGATCTCGGAACCTACGGAAGACAGACCGTCGGCTACATCAAAAAGATCGGCAAGGGAAAGATCATTCACCTGGGGATGGAGCCGGTTCCGGAGCTTGTGCTCGGGGTTTTGAACTATCTCAAAACGCCGCTGGTCAGTTATTCGACAACGCGGGACATCAAAACGGCGCTCTTCAGCCGTGGGAATCGGTATTTTCTGGTGGTGGTCAATAATGGCAATGAAGACAAGAGCGCGACGATCTGTCTTCCGGCGCTTGACGGTATCCCCGGAAAAATGACCGCTCGCGATCTGATGAACGGGGAAAAAACGGTTTATTCAAAAGAAGGCCGTCACCCGATCAATATTCATGTGGCGCGCAAAGACGGCCGTGTTTTAGAATTTTTGTTCTCCCGCAGTTAAGAGAGATTTTTAAAAGTAGCGATTTTTGAGAGGAACGATCATGTACGAGACCTTTTTTGGGCTGAATGAATCTCCGTTTAATGTGACGCCGGATCCGCGTTTTGTCTATTTGAGCCGGCATCACCAGGCGGCGCTCTCCGCGATGCGCTACGGCGTGGACCGGCGCTCGGGGTTCATCCAGATCACCGGCGAGATCGGGGCGGGGAAGACGACGCTTTCGCGTATGTTCCTCCAGCAGCTGGGCGAGAATGTTCACACCTCGCTTGTTTTTAACCCGAAGCTTTCTGAACTGGAGCTTTTGCAGGGGATCGTCGAGGATTTCGGACTGAAGCCAAAGGCAAAGAGGCGTAAAGAATATTTTGACTGCCTGAACCGTTTTCTTCTTGAAGAGAGCGCCAAAGGATTTAATGCAGTGGTGATCGTCGACGAGGCTCAGCTCTTGCCGCCGCGGGCTTTGGAGCAGATCCGGCTTTTATCCAATCTCGAGACCACAACGCAAAAACTTTTGCAGATCATTTTGATGGGGCAGCCGGAGCTGAAGGATCTTCTCAAGCGTCCGGATCTCAAGCAGCTTCGTCAACGCATTACCGTGCGTTGTCATTTGCCGGAGCTGAGTCTTGAAGAGGTGGGGCATTACATCGCGCATCGTTTAAGCGTGGCAGGGGCGCGTGAGAATTTTTTTTCGGCCGAAGCCATACAGCGCATTTACGAACTTTCCTCGGGGATCCCGAGGGTTATTAACGTGCTGGCGGACCGGGCGATGCTCGCCGCCTATGCCAAAAGTACTTTTGTGATCGATCCGGTGCTGGTGGAATGCGCCGAAGCCGATCTCCAGGGGGTGAGTGTATGAGTCTGATCCAGCAAGCTTTGGAAAAAACAAGTCGTGTGCAGGAAACAAGAACCGCAAATCCGTCTCCGGCGCCGAAGGTGTATGAACGCGATCCAATGGGAGCGGCTCTCGAACAGGAGCTTACCCAGGTCCAGCAATCCTATGCCAGGCGGAGAAAATTTTACTGGAAAATTTCCTTGGGAGTGCTGGCGGTATTTTTTGTTGCCGGACTTTCTTATGTGGGGATCCGGAGCAGTCATTCAGTAGCAAAGGTCTCGTCAGGCACGGTCACGTCTCATGCTCCGCTCAGGATCTTTTCCGGGACTCTCTATCGTCTTACGGGGATCACGAGTGCCGATGGAAAGTCGATGGCCGTGATCAACGACCAGATCGTCAGCGTGGGGGATCCTCTTTCCGGCAAAGCCATGGTCAAAGCGATCGGCAATGGAGAAGTTCGTTTGGATGTCCAGGGAAGAGAGATCAAGCTTACGCTCTAAAGGAAACGGACTTCGAATGGCGCCGCTTTCGAAATATCAAAACACCCTCCTTGTTTTTCTGCTCTTAGCGCTCGCCATCGTTATCGCTGTAAGATGGTACTTGGTACATAGTACATAGTACTTGGCGAAAAGCGGGGGTGACGGCTCGCCATGTACCATGTACTAAGTGCTCTGCGCCGATTACAAGTGCTGCTTCAAGAAAATTCCAACCGAATATTATATTTATATTATTCATTAAGTTTATGTATAATGCACATATTATGAGACTGCCGTTCTTGTGGGTAGCGCTGGGTTTTTCGTTCGGGATCGTCATGGAAAAGTATTGGAATTTTCCCGTCCGCTGGCTTGTGAGCGGACTTTTCGCGGGGATTCCTATTCTCTGGCTTTTTCGCGGGCGAAGGTGTTTTCTGGCTCTTTTTATTCTTCTCTTGGGTTGCTCAGGGATTCTTTGGGCGCGCCTGGATGCTTATGTCCCGGCGAATGCGGTTCAGAATTTTGTGAGCCCCGAGCGCATGACACTTCGGGGAATTGTCAATTCTTTGCCCGAAATGAAAAAGAGGGGAAAGAAGACCACGGTTTCGTTGATTCTTAAAGCGCGTTCGATCACAAGGCAAGAGGGTGGGCGACGGAAGTTCCGCAAAGTAAACGGTAATGTGCAAGTTTTTTTGCTCCAGTCACCGGTTCTTCCTCAGGCCGGGGATGAGCTTCGTCTCTATGGGGAGCTGAGTGCGCCGAAGCAGGTTCTGAACCCAGGAGAATTCGACTACGGAAGTTTTTTAGCTCAAAAAAACATCAGCGCCCTTTTTCAGACGATCGGACAAAAAAGCGTTCGGGTGGTTCGGACAGGGTCGAGATTTTTGCCGGCCCGGATCCTGGCAGAAACACGGCGAAATTTAGCCGCGTTGATTGATAGGCTTTACTCCGCTTCGGAGTCTGCGATCCTGAAGGCGCTGGTGCTGGGGTTGAGAAGCGATGTGGCGCCTGACGTCCGGAGCCAGTTCATGAAGACCGGAACGATCCATTTGCTCGCGATCAGCGGATTGAATATCACGATGATCGCCGGAACTTTTTATCTGATCTTTCTTTTTTCGGGGCTCGGGTATCGCAAAACCTCGTTTTTGACGATCCTGATCGTAACCCTTTACGTGGGGCTTGCCGGGGCCGGGATCCCGGTCCAACGCGCGGGGTACGGCTCCGTACTCGTGCTCGCAGGAGTTCTCATTGGACGGCCGGCAAACCTTTTGAACGCGCTTCTTTTTTCTTTTTTTATGATTCTCCTCTGGAATCCCAAAAGCCTTTGGAATATCGGATTCCAACTTACTTTTCTCTGCGTTTTCTCTCTCATGCTGATCCTGCCGCTTTTGTCACAATTCAGCGCCTGGACCTTGTCGCTGGGTTCAAGTCTTGCGGTGCTTTTCGGGACTTTCCCCGTCGTTCTTTATCATTTCAATATTTTTTCGCCCGTGAGCATCCTCGCGAATCTCGCGGCGATACCGCTTTTTGACGCGGCTCTTTTCAGTGCGCTTTTCGCCCTGATCTTTAGCGGGGTGCCGCTCTTGAATATGCTTTTGATGAAGGGATCTTCCTGGATCCTCGGGATCGGGCTTCTCTGGGTGAAATATCTTTCCACGTGGCGGTGGGGATATTGGTTCCTGGAAAGACCGTCCCCGGGCCTGCTTGCCGCGTATTACGCAAGCCTGGCGATGATCCTGTTCTTTCATAAAAAGGTTTTTGGTGGAAAGCGTTTGCTGATGGGCTGTCTTATCGGTTGCTGGATCGTGTTTTCAATCTCGTTTTTTATCGGATCCGGAAAAGGATTCGAGCTCACCTTGCTCGCGAGTGGCAGGAACCAGATCGCGCACGCGCGCTTCGCGAGCGGGGCGCATTGGCTTTTAAATGCCGGACGAAATTTTCCCTCCGACCAGGGCGAATGGCTAGTCGCGCCTTTTCTCAGGAATCGGGGGATCCAGCGATTGGAGGGAATCCTGATGGCCGATCTTTCCAAAAAGAACACCGGAGGTCTCGCCTCGATCTTGCGGGACTTTCCAATCCGTTATCTGCTTTATCCTGTTGCATCTTTGTACGGGCCGGAGGAGTTTTGTATAAACCTCCGGAAGCTGGGCCGCAAGGCGAAGACTTTTCAGTCGGGAGATGAGGTCCGGATGGGGCCGGAGAAAATACGGGTGATCGCCGAGTCGCCAAAAGGGGCTGCTTTCTTGATTGAATCGGGTCCTTGGCATATCCTTTTTATCTCTCGGTGGGAGGGCGAGATCTTCGCTCAACTTCTCGTGAGCGGCGAGCTTGAAATCCACGCAGTTTTCTTGCCAGGAGCCGTGCGGGAGATTCCGGGTGAGTTTCAAGATTGGTTGGACCGGGCCCGGCCCTTGCTGGTTATTTTGCCGGACTTGCCTCAGGAGCTTGCGGCATATTTGACTTCCCGTCGCGTCCCGTATCTTGATCTGAAGAATACCGGGGCGTTGCGTTTTAGAAGAAACGGCCCCCGGCTCGAGCTCGCGTCGTTCCTGTGGGGGTCTTTGGGCGTTTACTCGTATCCATATTCAGGCTAAGAGCAATCCCAGTGCGATGAGGCATGCTCGCGAGACGGAACGGGCATGGTGGCGGACAGGAATCACCTCTCGAAATCGGCTGTTCACTCGCTCCAGTCCCAATACTTATTAATTTCAACGAAGTTGAAATTGGGGCTGCCCTGATTACCCGGAGATTCTATATTTGTGAATCAGGGCTGCGGCGAGTGCCAGCCTGCGCTCTCGCTGATGGAATCCGTTCTTTGGGGAACGGAACCAAGCTTCCATCAGCTCCGAGAGCTTTCTCGTGATGATTCCTGTCCGTCGAGTGAAGTTGAGCGCGCGAGCGAAGATCGCCTCGCCGGGGCGATCTGAGCGTTGTCGAAGCGCATTGGGATTGATTCCAAAATAACGATTGAAAATGGGATGTATTGGGGCATTTCTATTGACAATTTTTCTGGGCCCATGATATAGTAACGCCTCGCAAATTTTCCTAACCCGAAGATTGTAAACGACTTATGAAAATCTCGAAGGTTTTTGCCTTCATTTTTATACTGCTTCTCCCGCACTCTTTCGCCTCCGCGGATTGGGTCTGGTCTCCCGAACAAGGGAAATTCATCAACACCGAATCCGAGACTCAAAGTGGCGCTGATGATATCTTCGATAACGCCCTGGATCTTTACAAAGAAAAGAAGCTCGACAAGGCGGCCGAACAATTCAAGCTGGTCCTGAAGCAATATCCCAAGTCCCGGGTTGCCCCTGAATCGCAATACCGTCTTGGAACGATCGCCGAAGAGATGGGCGATTATGTGGAAGCCCACAAAGCCTACCAGGCTCTGATCCAATCCTATCCCCAGAGTGAGCGCTTTGAAGAAGTGATTGAGCGCGAATATCAAATTGGGAGCATGTTCCTTTCCGGAAAAAAAGGAAAGCTTTTGGGGCTCGATATCCGTCCATCCCTGCCGCTGGCCATCGAAGTTTTCCAAAAGATCGTGACAGCAGCGCCTTACGGGGCGTTTGGGGACAAAGCCCAGTTCAGCCTTGGGGTTGCTTATCAAAAATCCGGGCAACTTGATAATTCCGTGGAAGCTTTTCAGGCCTTGATCGATCAATACCCTCAAAGCAGCCTGCTCCAGCAAGCGCGCCTTCAGATGGCTCAGGTTTCTTATGCCAAATCCTCCAGTCAGGTACGCGACCAGGGTGCGCTGGACGAAGCGGCTCGCCAGGCGCAAAGCTACCTCAAACGATATCCAGGCTCCAAAGAAGCCGAGGAAGCCGAAAAGATCACCCGGGAAGTGGATGAGTTGAACGCGGAAAAGAACTACCGGATCGGTCTCTATTACGAAAAAGAAAATTATCTCGAAAGCGCGCTGATCTATTACCGTGATACCGCGAAGCGCTATCCGAGCACAAATTGGGGACAGAAGGCCGCGGAAAAGCTTCATTCGCTCCAGGAACCGGTGAAATATCTGAATGCCAAGGCCGAGGAGTTGCAGAAAGAATTAAGCGCTCTGGAAGCGAGATATCAGGCGTTGGGGTCGGGGAAGAAGGCCGAGAGGACGCAGCTGAAAAAAGAGATCGGCCAGATGAAAAAGCGCATTAAAGCCATCCAGAAGAACAAATCCGAGAGTTTGGATCGTCGCAAAAAAGATTTGAAACGCCGCGAACGTGAACTGAATGAGAGGTTCAAGGACCTCGAACGTAAGAAGAAGCGTTTCAAGGATAATACATCGCCCGAATTCCAAAAAGCCATCGATCGATGGCAGCGATCCCTTGAAGCCGAGCGTGATGCGCTTGCCGAAGAAAAGGTCCGGCTTGAATCCTGGCGCTCCGAAATGGGGATCCCGGATGAAAAGTTCTTTGAGAGTCTGATCCCGTTCATGGGGCAGTCCGAAACGCCGCTCCAAAAGATCCAGCGCATCGATGAAAAAGAACTCTATAAACTTTCCCAGAAGAAGAAAGAGCTTCTTGAAAAGAAGGAAAAACTCTACAAGCGTTACAGCGAGCTGCAGTCTTTGTTGACCCCCGAACGTTCCGAGAGCGGCTTGAAACGGAAACGCCTGCGGGGTGTCGCGGCGAAAGATCCCGCGAAGTCCACCGATCCGAAGCTTTTGGCGCGTGAGAAAGAGATCGAAGCGATGGAGGCCAAGTTGGACGCGAAGATGGCTCTCTATGAAAAGCATTTTGGCAAGCTCGCCGAGCAGGAGCTCGAGGCCATGATCGAAAGCCGCTCGACGCCCAAGGCGGCTTTTAACCCCTTCACTGCCGGGGCCGGCGACCTTCAAAAGAAGAATCTTGAAGAATTGCTCGAGCTGAAAATGCATCTTAGCGAGCAGATCAAGACACAGCAGGATATAGTGGAAACGCTTTCTACCGCTTTTGATAAAGAGTTAGCCTTGAGAGAACAGCGCGCCATGATGAAATCCCTCGAAGACAACAAAGAAGTGGATGTGCGTAAACTCCGCAAGAAGATCAAAGGTGTGGAAAAAGAGCTTCGCAAACGTTATCAGGAAATTCAGGATCGCCAAAAGAGCAAGACGAAGCTTCTTGCCGAATTGGATCAGGCGCTGAATCCGAAGCAGGAAAAGGGGAAGGTCCTGAAGACCCTCGCAAAACCGGTCACAGGTCCCGCCTATCTGGTCAAAGCCTTCTTTTTTGGGCTTCCGAACGAAGATGTTACTTTGACGGATGCCGCGAAGAAACCTGGCTCCAACGCAAAGGCCAAGGAGCTTCAGGAAGGGATCGAGCTGGAAAGTCTGATGATCCAGGCGCAGGCGGAAGAGATCAATAAGCTTGAAAAGGAACTGGAGATCCTGAACGCGAAGGCCTCGCTTGCCGGAGGCATGAAGTTCCGTTCCTCATTCGTGAAGGTTCCTTACACTTTCATTGAAGAAGCGATCCAAAGCGCGCGTCGTGTGGTTCCGAGAAAGAACCGGAAGGATGTGCTTCTGAACCGTTTGGACCATCAGACCCAGGAGCTTGACCGGTTTAAGGCCGAGCTGGAGGCCACGGAGGCCATGATCAAGGAAAAGACGCCTGTGGTTGTTCCTCCGACCCCAAGCGATACGGCGGTTCCGGAAGCAGGCGCGGAGAAAAAGGAGAAAGCCGAGCCGATCCCGGATGAGAAACAGCTTCGCGACGATGCCATGAACTTACGAGAGCAGCTGGAGATCTCTTACAGTATTTATGCCCAAGAGCAAGGGGTTGCGCTGGGGGATACCGACAAACAAGAAGCTCCCACGGACGCCGAAGGCGCCAAGCGATATAAAGAATTCAAGGAAGTGGGAGCGGAACTTGTTAGCGTGATCGATCAGGAGCTCGCCATGGAGCAGCAGGAAAAAGCGATCCTTGAAAAAAGGATCGCGGAAGCTGACAAAGTAATGCCGACCGTGACTTCCAAGGCCATGCAACAGGATCTTGAGACCGAAAAGGACCGCATCGGGCAGCGTCTTTCGGATCTCGCCACGCGGCATGATTTTCTTTCCAAAGAAAAAGAACGTTTTACCGCCAAGTAACGAACGAGGACTTATGATAAAAAATATTCGAGTGCTGGGAGTTTGGGGCTTAGTGGCGATGATGGCCTTGAGCGGGTGCGGTTATACCCGTAAGACCGTGCTTCCGCGCAATATCAAAACGATCTACGTTGAGACCGTGAAGAACAAACTCGACGCCGAGAAACTTTACGCTTATCAGCCCGGGCTTGAAATGGATATCACCAACGCGGTGATCCAGAGGCTTCAACAAGACGGCACTCTCAAGGTTGTGGAACAGCAAAAGGCCGATGCGATCCTGAAAACGGATCTCATGTCTCTGGAGCAGGAGGGGCTGCGGTTCAATTCGCTGGAAGGGGTCTCGCAATACCGTCTTTTTATCGTTGTCGGGTTGAAGCTCGTGGATGCAAAAACGGGAGAACTTATCTGGGAAGAACCGAACTTCTCGGGAGATACCGAGTACTATGTCACCACCGTGACATCGATCGGCCAGCAGAAGGCCTCCGTCGATGCTGTTCATCGTCTCGCTTATAACATCGCGGATCGCATTACCGAAGACTGGTAATGTCTTCTTCCTTATCGTCCCTCGTGAATACTGACGTTTTCCTCATCTCCGGCGACGCGTTCCTCCGAACACAAAAAACCAAGGCCCTTGCTACTGAGATCGAAAAAAGATCAGGCGGCTCTCTCGCGCATCAGACCTTCAATCTCGACGAAACGCCTCTCGAAACGGTTCTTGCTGCCGCACGGACCCTTCCATTCTTTTCATCCGGACAGGTGATCTACGCTCAGGGCGCGGGATCACTGAAGGAGCCGGATCTGTCAGTGCTGGCCTCTTATCTTGAGAAACCCATGTCCGGGACCACGCTTATTCTCGAAGCGGATGATCTGAAAGGCGCCTCGGAACTTCAAAAACTCATCAAAGCTAAAGGACAACTGATCCTTCTGGCCAAAGAGGAAGCTCGAGGGGCGGGCGCGACGTTCATTCAACAAAAGCTTATGCAGTATCAAAAAACGATGGTCCCGGGCGCCAAGGCGCGGATCCTTGCCATGTGCGGGGATGCGGTGATGTTTCTGGACACTATCCTGGAACGGCTCGTGCAGTTCGCGGGCGATCAGCGCGAGATCGACGAAGACATGGTCAACCGGTTCGAAGAGAACTGGACGGAGATGGATGTTTTCAAACTTACCAATGCCTTGGTCGATCGCGATCCGGCAAGGGCGCTGAAGGTTTTTCGCGACTTGATGGAGTTTTATGAGGCGGATCTTTTTTCCCTGGTCGGGATCCTGCACTGGCAGCTCCGGCAATTATGGCAAGCGGCCATGCTTTTAACTTCAGGAGTTTCCGAACGCGAGATCTGTTCTAAACTCCGGATGTCCCCGAGCCGTCTGAACGCGCTCAGGCGATTTCCAGTCGAGCGATTAGAATCGGCTGTCGAGGCCCTTTACCAGATCGACCGGAAGTCCAAGAGTGGGCAAGTCGAAGGTGTTTCAGGATTGGAAGCCTGGCTTTTGGAGTATACATCATAAAAAAAAGGACAGGCATGAATAAACTTGCCTGTCCCTTTTAATAAAACAGTGGTAAGAATTACTTTTTCTTGATCTTGGCGAGGAAAAGCGCGATACGGGATTTTCTCCGGTCGGCACGGCCGTGCGGGATCACACCTTTGGAGACCGCATGGTCATAACGGGCGACCAGGGTGGCTCCGACGCTTTGGGCCTTTTCAGGCTCGGAGGCGAGCTGGGCCAGTTTCTTGCTGAGAGATTTCAGCTCAGAGAGAACGGCCATGTTCTTCGCGCGTTTTTTAGCATCACTTCGAATACGTTTTGCAGCAGAACGAATATTGGGCATTTCGATGACTCCTTTAGGTGGAAAAAGTGGCGGTAATGTAACACGGGGTGCGAGCTCTGTCAACGAGGTTCCCCACACCCATGCCTCGGGGAAGCGGCATCTGATGAAGGCCGCCGCGGTCGTGGGGATCATGACGCTAGTGGGCCGGGTCCTCGGGCTTTTCCGGGATATTGTGAGCGCCAAAACTTTCGGGACAAGCTGGCAGTGGGACGCTTTTCTTTACGCGTTCATGTTGCCGAATCTTTTCCGGCGGATCGTGGGGGAAGGCGGGCTTACGAGCGCTTTCATACCGGTCTATAACGAGATCTCGGCGAAAGTTAGTAAGGAAGAGGCGTTCCGTTTCACCAGCATCACTGTGACGTTTCTGGCCTGCATGCTTTTTGTTTTTATCCTCGCTGTGGAGGGGCTCCTGGCTCTTCTGATCGGGATCGGCTTTCGTTCTCCGACCGTGATGCTCACGCTCGATCTTTCCCGGGTCCTTTTTCCGTACCTCTGGTTTATCTCGCTTTATGCGATCGGAATGGGCGTTCTGAACAGTCACCGTCACTTTTTTGCCCCGTCGCTCGGAGGCCCGATCCTCGATCTGGTCTGGATCGTGGGAGTGCTTTGGGTGCCCGCGTGGGCGGCCGGGGATTACGTCGAAAGGATCCGCTGGCTTTCGTACGCGATCCTCTTCGGCGGCTTTTTGCATGTGGCCGTGGAGATCCCGCCGCTTTTGAAGATCGGTTTCCGCTTCCGGTGGATCTGGGATATGAGTTATGTGTGGCTTAAAAAAGTTTGGACCTTGCTTTTGCCCGTCACACTGAGTTTTGCGGTCGTGCAGATCAATATCACCATCGATATGACGCTCGGGATGCTGATCGGCCCCGGGGCGAACTCGAGCCTTTGGTACGGGAACCGCCTGATGCAATTTCCGCTTGGGATCTTCGCGCTCGCGATGGGAACGGTGCTTCTTCCGATGATGAGCCAGCAGATCGCGCGGGGCGAGAAGGAAGCTTCCAAGAAAACGCTTTCTTTCGCGCTCAGAAGCATTTTCTTTATCATCCTGCCATCGTCGGTCGGGCTGATCGTGCTTCGCGAACCGATCATGCGCGTTCTTTTTGAACGCGGAGAATTCGATGCTGTTTCGACTGCCCGTAGCGCCGCGGTACTTTTGGGCTACACGATCGGGCTTTTTGCGTTCGCGGGACAAAAGATCATGAATAGTGGCTACTATGCGGCCCATGATTCCAAAACGCCGATGAGGACCTCCATGGTCTCTCTTTGCTCCAATATAGTTCTGAGTTTGATCCTGATGGTGCCATTCAGGGAGGCGGGACTTGCGATCGCGACCTCCATTTCCGGGATCTTCCAGTTCGGGCAGTTGATCTATTATTATCCGAAAAAAGTGGGCGAATTCCCGTTCCGCGAAGTCGCATACTCTTTTCTCAGGATCCTTCTTGCGTCGGTGGTCATGGGGTTCGTTTGTTATGGAAGCTGGGAACTTCTCAAATTCTGGATCCCCGGTGCGAGTACCCGCGCGCAATTCGTGCAGGTATTCGGCAGTATCCTGATCGCGACGGTCTCATACCTCGGGATCTGTTTTGTGTGCCGCGTGCCGGAGGTGAAAGAAGCCTTTGCCTGGTTCCGGAAAAAGAAAAAGATCGCCGCAGATCCCTCGGAAGCTGAAAAGCTGATCGATGGAACATGACAATAGTAGGTAGTAGGTGGTATGTAGTATGTGGTAAGAAAAAATCGAGATTGGTTTTGCTACCTACTACCTACCACTTACTACATACGCTTTTAGAAGGTTCTGATGCGCGTTAAAGTTTCATTCAATCCATTACGTCCTATTGCTGAGAAACTTCCGCTGACGTCCGGCATTTATCTGATGCGCGACGCCCGGGGTGAGATCCTCTACATCGGGAAAGCCAAATCTCTCCGCAAGCGAGTGCGTTCCTATTTCAAGGTCCCGGCGCCCATTCCCAAGATCACGATCCTGATGAGCAAGGTGCGCTCGATCGATCATATTGATACGCCGACGGAGGTCGATGCTCTTCTTCTCGAGGCGCATCTGATCCACAAGCACCAACCTCGCTACAATCAGGACCTGAAAGACGATAAAAGTTTTCCTCTTCTTAAGATCACGCGTGAAAAATTCCCCAGGATCTGCGTGACGCGTCAAAAAACTGATAAAAACGCGATCTATTACGGTCCTTACACCGACGCGAAGCTTCTTCACCAGGCCGTGAACCTGATCAATGACCTTTTCCCGATCCGGAAATGCCAGGCGCTTCCGAAGACCGCGTGCCTCTATTACCATATCGGACAATGCCTGGCCCCCTGCATCAAGCCGGAAGTGAAACCGGAATACGACCGGCTGATCGACGAGGTGAAGCGTTTTCTTGGGGGAGGCAAAAAGAGTTTTGCCCAATATCTCGAAGACCGGATGGGGCGAGCAAGCCGGGAGCTGCGATTTGAGGATGCTCAGTTTTTCAAGGAACAGATCGATGCTCTTTCAAAGCTTCGAAAAAAACGCTTCCTTCCGAAAAATTCTTGGCAGGGGATCTCTCTTTCAGCGACGCTTGAGTTGAAGCAACGCTTAAAACTCGAGAGGATCCCCGAGCGCATCATTTGTTTCGATGTCTCGAATGTGCAGGGCGATCAGGCCGTGGCTTCCAAGGTGAGCTTTTGTCGGGAACTTCCGGACAAGTTCGGGTACCGGCGCTACAAGATTCGTGGAGTTTCCGGGGTGAACGATTACGCCATGATCGCCGAAGCCTTGGCGCGCATGCTCCGTGGTATCAAGGACGGCCGGGAAGATTTTATGCCGGACCTCATCATGATCGATGGCGGGAAGGGCCATCTCAATACGGCCGCCAGGGTCCTTGTGCGGGAGGGGATGGAGCAGATTGAACTTATCTCCATCGCTAAACAATTCGAATGGATCCATTCGCCGAAGTTCCGGGCGCCGCTTGTCATGGCCTCCGATTCTCCGGCCCTCTATCTTTTGAAAAAGATCCGGGATGAGGCGCACCGATTCGCCATCACGTATCATCGCAAGCTCAAGTCGAAGGCTCTCCGGCGGTCGGCTTTGGATGATATCCCGGGGATCGGGGAGAAGCGAAAGCGCATTCTGCTCGGTCATTTTAAATCGGTGGAGGAGATCCGCCGCGCTGGCATCGAAAAGCTTCAAGCCGTCCCCGGAATCGACCCCAAGGTTGCCGCCAAGATCGCCTCTTTTTTTAAGCTCTCCTGAAACCATTCAAATACCCGGTATTTGAATGGTGGAAAAGCCGCTTTTCAAGTACCCGGTATTTGATTGGGTGGAGCCAGGTTTCGAAGCCTGGTTCTAGGGGAGCGCTCTCGCAGCGAAGCAGATTTTCTGAATGTTATATCCTGCTATAAGTTGCTATTTGCTCCTTAGGACAATCTATAGCATTAGAAATCACCGAAAAGTCCTATTTCTAACCCAAAAATCACCCCATTTCGCAAAGAAAAATGAAGTTGTGCCCTTGCGGATACCTGAATATGTGTTACCTTTTCATAAGATTTTAATAATAGAACGTTAAGGCCGAGGCAAATGAACCCAAAAACATCTCTACACAAGGGGCTTTTTCCACGCTTTTCTCTCAAGGCGATCAGTCTGTTCACGGTGATCGTTTTCTTGTGTTCCGACTTCCTTGCCTTTCCTTCCCAGGCTCTGGCAAGCTCGGCAACAGCGGTTCCCGGAACAAATCCAAGTCCCAAGTCTGAGTGGGTCATTCCTTCCGAACTTGGGAAAATAGACAACGTCTATTTTCCGACTACAGACCAGAGACCACAGACCGCAGACTCCCTCTCCCATGGGGAGAGGGACGGGGTGAGGGGGAAAAGTCTCCGGTCTCCAGTCTCCGGTCTCCAGTCTCAAGCCCGCGGCAGCGGGCTTGTCGTGCTGATCCAAGACGCTCACAGCGTTCCGGACGCTCAGCGGTCGCTTGAAAAACTGATCGAGTATCTCCAAGCGCAATATGGCGTCAAGACCGTGGCACTGGAGGGCGCGGAAGGGAAACTCGACCCCACGCTTTTCCGCTTGTTCCCTGATTTGAAAAAACGCGAACAGATCTTTGCGGATTATTTAGCCAGCGGCGAACTTTCCGGCGCGGCGGCGGCCAGCGTGCTTTCTCCCTATAAATCGGATTACGTCGGGATCGAGGACTGGAAACTTTATCAGGAAGGCGTGGCAGCATTTCTGTCCGGCCTTAAGAAGCAGGCAGAGCTCAAATCTCAAATTTCAAATCTCAAAGAAGAGCTGCGGAATTTAAAACAAAAATACTATTCCAAAGAAGCGATGGAATTTGACGGAAAGCTCGGTGCGTGGAATGAAAACCAGAATAACTTTCCCGAGTTTTTGAGCTATCTTGCCAAGTACTACGTACCAAGTACTAAGTACTCAGCGTATGGTGCATCGCACATGGCACTTGGCTCGCTATTCAATACGCTGGAGCAAGAGAGGAAATCCGATCCTCGGCTCGAATCGGAAGTCAAAAAACTCGCCAAGTATGCGCGCGAGATTGCGCCAAGCGCAAAGCTGAACGGCCTAGCCCAGGATTATCAAACCGGTCGTTTGTCTTCTGCGGCTTTCGCGTATGAGATCGCGGAACTTTTACGAAAAGTCGGTAAGCCGCTCCCGCAGGGCCAGCCGGATCTTCAAAAAATGATCGCCAATCATGCGTCTCTTATGAATGTAAAAGGTCCGGCGCTCATGAAGGAGCTCGAGGCGTTCCTGGAAGAGGTGCGTGCGCAACTTTTTATAACGCCGGAGGCAAAGACCGTTGCGGAGCTGGACAAGCAACTTCAGCGGCTGAGCAAACTTTCGAAGTTTGAATTGAGTCGCGATGAATGGCGATCGCTCCAGACTGGAGACCAGAGACTGGAGACCGGAGACTCCGAGCTCGTGAAATTTCAAGAAGATCTCGCCGTTGTTCTTTCGAGTTGTAGCGAGTTTATAAGATTTTACGAACTTGCCTTGAAGCGTGAAAATGTTTTTTCTGAAAGAGTCTCTAGTCTCTTGTCTCATGTCTCTAGTCCCGTTGCGGTTGTGGCCGGCGGCTTTCATACCGACGGCCTCGCGGCGAAGCTCAAAGAACAGGGGATTTCGTACGTGGTTGTTTCTCCGGCCATGAAGGAAGTTCCGGCCGATAGCCGCTATTTCGACCAGATGCAGGGTAAGGTCTCCTGGCAGAAGTATTTCAGGCCGAAGGACGGGAAGATCGATCTTTATGATGCGTTTGCCCGAGCAACTGTCGATCGTTTGTCTTCGCGCCGTACGCCGTACTCCGTACTCGGTCGCGAAGAAGGTACGGCGTACGGTGTACGGAGTACGGAGTTAAAAGAGTGGCGTGACGAGGTGATCCGAAAATTAGCGACCGAAGGTCGCGTCGCAGAACACTCGAAATATACCCGCTTCATCGATCAACAAGCCGCCGGAAGTTCCGAAAAATTTCAAGCGCTTAAGGAAAAATGGACTGCGAAACTCGAGAAGTTTATCGGGAAACTCCAGTCCCTTGGGCAAAACAACCAGCTCACCGAAGCGAATATGGCGAAGCTCCTTTCCCAACCGGCGAACCAAACTCCTTACGCTGTTCCGTTTGTCCCGGGCGCGAGCGTGCCGGAGAGCTTTTTAGGGAATGCGGCCGAGAGGATAGAGGATAGTGAAAAACCAAACCCCAGTAAACGTTCCGAACTGCGGGATGAAAAGGGTGAGTCGTTTCCAGGCGAGAATTCAGAGGCCGGCTTTGCTTCGGCAGCGCAAAATGATTTCAATGGAAAAAATAAGGAAAATTTTAAAAAAAGAAAAATCTTCAGTCCGTTTAGTCCATTATTTCTTTGCGTCGGATTTTTGAGTGTTTTTTTATTCGTCCTTTCGGGTTTTGGAAGTATTGCTCGTGAACCACTTCAAACGCCTGCTTCTGCTACGACCCAATCTCTTGAGAGTGGTGTGTCTCGTACGCGCGTTGCCTCGAAATTCGTAAAAGGACCCGAAGGATGGCAGTTTTATTTAAACGGAAAAAAGTCTCCCGCTCCTTTCGGAATTGTTTACCAGCCGGTACCCCCGGGCAAGCATATCGATAATTACCGTAATAATTTTGGAAAACTCTATCGATATTTGCTTGATCCCGAGGAAGGAGGACTGGGGCATGCGAAGGCCCTGAATCGTCTTGGAATAAAATCAATCAGGGTTTACGACCTTCCTTCGGAGGATGAGGCGGATATTGAAGCGGTAAAAAATATTTTTAGAAAGGTTTACGCCCAATATGGCATCCGCGTGTTTGTAGGTAATTATGCCGGAATGTACTTTGGTTTTGATTATAAAAAAGCGGCGGATCGCGAGAAGATCAAAAAGCAGGTTGTGAAAACGGTGGCTACCTACTGCGATGAATCGTGGATTTTAGGATGGCAGATAGGCAATGAGAACAATTACTATGTGAACGGTGGGTTGTTTGCCCAACGGATCAACCTTTCTCTGGAAGAATACTACTCCTTTATGGATGAATTAGCGTTAAGCATTCGGAAAAATCTGAGGCCCGGCCTGAGAGCACAAGTAGTTGTGTTGGGAAATGGTGATTTAACGGAAGAAGAATCTAGGCTCATATCGCGTATGCGATACATTCATGCTATTGGTATCAATTCATACCGACATGCGCCTGATCTGAAAAAACTGATTAGAATGGCTAGAGAAAAGATTGATTTGCCGGTCATTATATCCGAGATCGGTTTTGGCGCTGTTGCGGAAAAACAGGAAAAAGAGCAGGCGGCATTTTTTTCGGAAACCTTGCCCTTACTTTATGAAAACACGGCCGGCAGGCAGGGAGCAGGTAACGTAGGGATGGTTTTTATTTCCGAGGCGACAGATGAGTTGTGGAAAGAAAATGATTTGAATTCACCCGCTGAAGCCCGTCTCGGGATTTTAGGTAAGAAAGTGGAAGAGACTATTAAGGAGCGGCTTTCCGAAATTGATCGGGCGAATAAGTACGTACTTCCCCTAAAATTCTTGCCCTCGTCCGAGCTGATTGTCAAGGCGTGGAAATCTCTCGAGGAAAAAGATTACGAAGGAGCTTTTGCGTATGCTGAAGAGGTCATACGAAAGTATAGCGGGTTGGCGAAACAACAACAGTCAGTCGTTTCTAAGAAAGGGTCCTTTCCCACAGGAGAGAGGGAAATATGGAGATATTGGGCGCTAAATGACGTCGGGACGGCTTATTTTATAAGAATAAGAGCCTTTTACGAGCAGGGTAACAAGCAAAAGGCGAGGAAGGCCTACGATGAATTGGCTGCAGATTACAGTTACGCGCAAGTGAAAGATCGTAAAAATAAGTACTGGCAGATAAAAGCTTCAACTCGGCGATTATATCCCGATCTCTTTGCCGGGAAAATATTTGTCAACACCAGGCAAGCCTTGCTAGCTTCGGTGATGGTTTATTTTCTGATCGTTATCAGGAGTCTGGCAGCAATGATTAACACGGGGCTTTCTAAAGCATCCCATATTCTGAGGACCGGCAGGTTCTCAGGGAGAGAAGCCCTCTTGGGCGCTAACCCCGAGATCGTCAATAGATCCGTCATGACGCCAGGGGATAAATTAGTCTTTGCGTTTTTAGTCTTAACGCAATTGTATCTAACTTTTTCTTTTGCCGGATGGTGGTTTCATCCCATTCGCATGGAATATTACATTGTCAATTCAAAGCTGTTTTATTTGTTGAGCTGGATCGGCGGGTTTGCCATTTTTTTTCATTTTTATATTTGGCATCTTCTTTGGTCAATGAGGAAGCCTGAATATTTGGCCCCTCGGCTGGGATTGCAGGTAGCGATGGTAACAACTTTTACGGAATCGGAGCCCTTAGATCTCGTGAAAGAAACTTTGCTTAAAATGAAAGCGGTGACCTACCCCCATGACACCTATGTTCTGGACGAATCCGAAAACCCGGCTTTAAAAACATTCGCTGCGCAGAGTGGAATTTTTTATTTTAGCAGAAAGAATGTTCCGAAATATCAGCGTCCAGAACCTCCGTTCCAAGCTAAGACAAAGGGGGGGAATTTGAACGCTTGGCTTGACGCTTACGGGAGCCGGTATCAAATTGTTAGTTTTTTTGATACGGATCATCAGCCGGAAACGATCTATCTTTCCCGTGTGCTGGGATACTTTCGGGATCCCAATGTTGGGTTTGTGCAAGCGCCTCACGTTTACAAAAATACTCACGAGAGTTGGATCGCGCGAGGAAGTGCCGAACAGAATTATTATTTTGTGGGGCCCATCCAAATGGGATTGTACGGAAACGATGCTACCATCGTGAACGGTAGCCATTCTACCTTTAGGGTTAGGGCGCTGGAGAGCATTGGAGGTTATGCTGTTCATAATGCGGATGACGTGCTCACCTCAGTGCGTTTGAACGCAAAGGGATGGCGTGGCGTTTATGTGCCCGAAATTCTAGCAGAGGGGCTAAGCCCTGCGACATGGGGGCCCTTCTTGCTCCAGCAGTATCGATGGGCCCATTCAATGTTCGACTTATTGTTTTTTAAATATGCCTCTTCATTTTTTCATATGAAGCTCAAGCAAACAATGGGCTATCTCATGGTGGGGTCGTTCTATTTTCTTTCGATCAACTTTGTCCTAGCGCTCATTCTTCCGGTTATTTCTGTAGCGATCAACCAGCCTCCGGCGAACGTAGAGTTATTGGTTTTCCTGAAATATTTTACACCTCTTTATCTTTCTCAAATGGTGTTGCTGATTTTCTGGGGACAGAAGTTTCTTATCCGCCCCGAAATAGAACGCGGCGTGTGGTGGCGGAGCGGGATGGTGGATATTGCCAGCAGCCTCTACGTATTTCGCGCATTCTTTAGAGCTGTTCTGCGACAAGGTCTGCTCAGAACGAAATTTGTAACTCCAAAAAATGCGGAGGCAGCGACATCCTATTTAAAATATTTCTCACTTCATATCGCTCTGTTGATTTTTTCGGGGATCGCCTTTGCTTATTCCTTTTATCTCGAACCCTGGCTTTGGCAGACAAAGGGCATGAAACTTTTTTTAATGGCGGGGATGGTTACCTTTTCCGGGATTCTCATCACCGCGACCCGGTGGTTTTCGGCGAGGGGGGCAAGAGCTGGACCGGAACAGAAGGGAAAATATATTTCCGGTCACGGCGCTCCTTTTAAACCAGACAATAACAAGCTCCCGCGATCTGAAGCGCGGCAACAACTCAATGAAATCCGTTCCGAGGTGAGGAGTCAGAAATCACTTTCGGAGGCAGCGGAGGAAGAGGTCCGGGGCCAGGCCGGGGCGCTGATCCAATTCGCAGAATCCAAAGGTTTTGTGTCCCATGACCCGGAAACTTTAGCGCGCAAAACGAGCGAGATCCTCCGGCTTGTCGGCATTGAAGCAGCTTTCGGAGAAAAAAATGCGGTGCTTTCGTTCGCCGGTCAGGACAAATCCGGAAAAATATCAGCGGATCCGTTGCTTGAATATGCTGTTTCCAACGGTCTTATAGTCAAAGGAAATATCGCGCAATGGGACGCGCTGGAGTCAAAGATCTTTGGGGTCCTGACCCCAACTCAAACACGCCTTCAGGAAATTTGTGACGCGATCTACGCCGAAAAAGGACTTAAAGGCGTCATTGACTATCTTTACGACGCCGAAACATTCCTGAGATATATTCGCGAGGAACGGCAACAGAAGAATGCTTTTCTGCCGGCCTACCGTGACGAACGAACCGGCGTGAATTTTACCGTGACGATCAATCTCAGCAAGCCGGAGATCCCGGCCGACCAGATCGGCAGGCTCCCGGAGACGGGCTGCAAAATATGTTTCTCGAAAGTGGGTAGCATCGGGAAAGAAAATATGCTTGCTTACCGGCTGAAGCTCGGCGGCAAGGAATTTTTCCTGCATCTGCCACCGTATCCTTACACGGAAGGCCATTCGGTTTTGAACTACATGGAGCATGTTCCGATGCTCGTGAATGATGACACCGTGGCGGATCTTTTTAACATTGTCGATGCCTCAAAAGGCCAGATCGCAGCGGTTTCAAATACGGACAAAAAAGGCACCGGCTGTTCGATCCTGGAACACCGGCACTACCAGCTGACCGCTCCGGTTTTTCCAGCTTTCGAGGCGCAGGCGAAGTGGGCCGGAGTGTACGGGACGGGGAATATGGAAGTCCGGGCCGAGGTGCTGAATTATCCGGCAGGCGTTACAAAAATTTCCGGAGCGGATCCCGCGTCCGTTCAAGCATTAGCCAAAGAGCTCTTTCGCTCCTGGCGGAGTTATTCCAATCCCGGGACGGGGATCCAGGCGGAGGGTAATACCACCGGCTGCGCCTTGAGAATGAGAGACGGACGCTATGAAATGTATTTTGTCTGGAGGAACAGTTCCGAAAAATTTCTGACCCGGACGGAAAACAAGGAAATAAAAAGAGAATTTGTCGGGATCTTTGAAATGTTGGGGTTCGGGATCCTGCCCGCGCGACTGTCCGGGAAAGAAGCCGAGACCGAAAAAGCGATGGGACGGAAGATCCAGGCGGTTTTCGCGGATGTGATCGCGGATAACAGCCCTGTTAAAAATGACGGCGCGGGGCTTCAGATTCAAAAGGAACTGATCGAGCGTGCAGCGGCGCAGACCGTGCTGCGTAGCGAAGGAAGGTCGTCAAACATCAAAGGCGGATCTTCGGCGCAAAAGGGGAAAGAAAAGAAAGCCGCGCCAATCCAACTTCCGCCGGTACTGGACGATAAGGGAAATCCCCGTGCGATCGTGACAAAGTATTCCCGTTTTTCGCCGGGAGAGATCGTCTGGAACGAAAAGTTCGGACTTGGGGAGGTTGTGGAATGCCATCTGGAAAGTTCCACGCCGAACCTTCTGCTCCGTTTCTATAACCGGGATGACAGCTCTTTTGTCCGGGAGTTCAGCGAGGTCTCGCTTTTCAATCCGGGGCTTAGCCCGGTCTATGCGGCCACGAATTATGACAAGGCCCTCTTTAAATTTTTAACGCGTTCGCTCAGGCCGCCGGTTGTCAGTGCTCCGAAAAATATCCCGCAGGAGACTGTCCCTCGAGATCCTGAAGCGCTCCGGCTTGCGGCAAGTATTAAAAATATCCTTCGGGATTACAGTGAGGGCACGAGTCCTTTTATCGATTATCTTGATAAAGTTGGACTCGCCAAATGTGCCGCGGCGCCGGAACGGTATTCAAAAGAAAGCCGCCTGAAAGTAATCCAGCCTACGGTGAAGCGATGGCTGGACGCTCAACGTGAGCGCGCCAGAGGGATCTATTCGATCGAGAACTCTTCGCTCGCCGAACGTCATGCATTGCATTATCTTATCCGGCCGTTCAATGCCACCCACAGCCCGGCCAATTTCCATCAGGTCATTCGCGAGTCCAGGAAGGAGATCCTCGTATCCCTCAAGTTGCTTCTCGGTGACGACCGTTCTTTCAAAGCTCATGAAATGGATTTTTTAAAGTCGATCGTGTATCGTCATCCCTGGCACGAATTCCTCAAGCGTTGGTTCGCTCAGATCTCGCAAAAAAATCCGAACCGTTCCTTAGCCAACGAAACGATCGAAAAAGGTCTTCATCATGCCTTCCAGGTCGCTGAAGCGATCGTCGCCGCAGAATTCCCGGAGCTGGAGCTCTTCCCGCGACTCCCGTTCGCCTCAACCCTAGTGGCCAAAAAACAAGCCCCCGGACCACTCCGCTCTGAAGCGCGAGGTCTTCTCACCGATCTTCCCGGGATGGCAAAAAAGCTGCGTTTTCCTGAGGCGAAAGCAAAAGAACTGGCCATAGCTCTTGAGAAAAATGATCTTGAGAGAGCCTTTGATCTGGTAAGCAGTCTTCAAACCGATCTTTTTAAGGCGTTTGAAGGCGAACTTACTCAGAATGTTCATCAGCTTTACGAAAAAGAATACCTGCCATTCAAGAACCGCTTTGCGTCGCTTTTATTGCGTCATTGGATGAGGACCCAAGCTTATCCTCTATTGCTGGATAAAACAGCGGATTGGCGCACTCTCAGATCAAAACCGGGTCAAAAATTAACCGTCGAGGTCGGCGCCGGGGATGGCCGGGACGCCTTGAGTCTGGCCGCTAAAAATCCGGACATGATGTTCGTCGCGATAGAACCCGATCCCTCAGAAATCGTTGATTTCTTACAGCAGAGCCACCTAGAGGGCGTGGAATGGTCCGGCATCAATAATGTCCGTGTTGTCTGGGCTAAGGACCACGAAGCTTTCGCGGCCCAAAAAGGCCGGCAGTTTGTGGATTTTTATCTAATTGTAGCGCCGGATGTTCGCACTGATATTTTTTTGGTTCCCGTGGAGCGTGAGAACCGGGCGCTGGCTCTAAAACTGCTGAAGCCGGACGGCAAGATTATCGCAGTGCCTTTTAGTGGTTCCGAGGATGAGTCTTGGGGAGAAGCTCTGGAGACATACTCTTTTCCGCGCGATGCCGGTTTTGTAATAAAAAGACAAATGCCATCCAGCGATTTAAAAGGCATAGAACGTAACCTCGCCAATCATTTTGCTACACCCTTTATTATCACACGCCCCAGGTCCGAGATGCGGGAATTTACGAGGGGTGCGTTTGAAACGGTTTATCAAAAGCTTGCGCCTTATATCACGAGGACGCCTCTTGTGCCGTTGCCGTCGTTCGATCGCCGGACCGGAAAACGGATTTTTATTAAAGATGAATCGCAGCAAGAAGGCAGCTCATTCAAAACACGCGGCGTAACCTACGAAGTTTTCCAGACCATCGAAGACGTCATCCGCCGGGATCTGGGACTTCTGAAGCAGGGCCTCAAGATCGTGACGCAGACGGATGGGAACCACGGCGGGGCGATGATCCGCGCGGTGACGTTTGCGATACAGGAATTCTCCGCAGAATATCCTTATCTTTCGGGCGACCTCCGGAAGATCGAGCCCGTCGTCTTTGCGTTCAGGAATGTGAGCCAGGTCAAAATGGATGCTATGGAAGAAGCGCTCCGGGAATACCGTGAGCTGGTCAAAGACACGCGCGGTTCTAAGGGAATGATCGATAACCGGTACCGTGATTACAAGGAAGCTTTGGAAGCCCGGGAACGGTATCTGGCGGCCCAGGGAGTTTTGGCCCGTTATATGGAGCACGGCGGGATCGAGATCATGCAGGGACACGCGACCGCTGCCATGGAGATCGCTCAGCAACTCCGGGAGGCGGGGATCCTGGGCAATCAAAAAGTGGTTCTTCTTATTCCTGTGGGCACGGGCGGGCCGCTCGGCATGGCGGCGGCCATCAAAGTATTCCGGCCGGGCACCCGGGTTTTGATGATCCAGACGCCGCGCTATGGCGCATTCGTCAGAAGTTATGACAGTCAGACAATCCAGATGAATGACAGTTCCTTGGATCCTTACACGGTCCGTATTCCGGTGAACGGCGTTCCAACGCCCTTTATTTATGAAGACGGCATCGCCGTCGATGGACCGGAATCGAAAGAAGCCCTTCAGATCGCGTTAAAGTATTTGGACGGCGGCCTTCTGGCTGATGCCGGCCGCGCTTTAAATGAAGCCGCGCCTCTTCTGACCCGGGATCTGGACGCTTATTACGCTGGCGTGGGTCTTCAGCTCGGCGTGGATCCTCAGCCTGGCGTGGTCGGAGGAACAACAGCGATCACTGCCGACGCTCTTTTGAATGTAGACCATCCGGCGATCCGGGAAGCGGAGGCTGTAGTCCTTTTCGGCACGGAAGGATCGGTCGATCCAGCTCTTCTTGCCTACACGCGCCGGTTGATGGGGGAAACGCAGCGTTCGGAAGTGCGGGGAGAAGAAGAGACGGTGAAGTTGGTGAAGCAGGGCGAGCAGTTGATCGCGCTGGCGCAAGGGATATTGCAATCCGATCCGGAATTTTTCTCCCGCATCGAAAAAGTGACGCCCGGGAATGTGACGGCGTTTTTAAGAAAACTGGCCGAAGACCGGCCGGAAGCCGAATACAGCGAGTTGCTCGATCTTCTTGTTGCGCGCTATGCGGGACAGGACCCCACCACGGCGCCTTATAACACGATGCCGCATCTCCAGCTTTTGATCGAGGCCGCACGTTCCGCGAAATTGCGGCATGGTTTTACCAGCCGGCGGCGGTTCCTCCAGATACTCAGCGCGGCCTTGGGATCCACGGCGATCGGCGGGCTCGGCGGCTGGGGAAGTTGGGTGGGGCAACAGGTCACGGATCTCGGCGTGTTCGAACCCTTTATGAAGAGATGGCTTTATAATTTTAGAAATTTTTCGCCTCTTGATCGTTTCCGCTTGATGACGGACCTTGGACCTAAGGAGCATCAGTTCGTCGGGTTATTTAACCAGCTTCTTGATCACGCGCCGGCGCTGGATGCGGCTATCAAAGACTGGGGGCGTATCAATTCGGCAGCGATTCTGAATGTCTGGAGGGCATATTCTAAAAAGCCTCTCAACATAACCCAAGCGGACTTCGACGAGGTCACGGGAGAGCTGGCTGAAGTTCCGGTGCTTTTTTCTCCTGAGAAGGAAGAGTCATGGAAGCTCGGAAGTTTCTATCCTGACTATATTCTTGACTGGAAAGACCGCGCCGCGAGGATGGGGCTTCCTTATTCCGAGGTGACGTCGATCGATCATTTGATTGCGATGGCGGAACGCCATACGGAAGCCATGCGACAGCTCGTATCCTCATTAGATCCTGATCTTGCTGAAGATATCTGGAAGATGAGACGCGGGGAAGTCGAAGGCCAGGACGATTCCTGGGAGGCGATCAAGGAGAATTTTGAAAAGAAACTTCGGGACGCCGAAGCGAAACTCACCCGTCTTGAAAAGATCAACCGCCAGCTCGATATTGCGACGGAGCGTCCGTATGTCTCGGATAAAGACCGCGCATTCTACGAGGAATGGGGTTCTCCGGAAAAAGAAGAACACCTTAAGAAATTACGCCGCGCATTGGCCCGAAGCCTCGGTTTCATCGAAGCCGTTGAAGCCGAGAGCCAGGTGCTTCCTGTCCGGACGCTTCCTCCTTCTCACCCCTTTTCTTGGCGCGACCGCGGTAATCGTTCGGAAGTGAGGGAAGCAGCGACAGAGACGGGAGATCCGGCGGTCATTTCAGAGAGCATTTACTGTGATCATGAAGATCCGGCGGTCAAGGTTCTTGCGATGGATATTATTGAGAATGAGAAAGATCCCGCGAGGAAGCCGATGCTGATCGCCGATTGGGTCGCCGGAAAAATTCTCAATCCTTCGCGGTTTGGCCCCTGGGACGGAGTCAACGGACAGTTTGAATATTTTGATGAACAAAAAGCCTCTGAAATTTTGCGGGCGCGAAAGGGCGGGGCCTATGATCTGGTCAATGTTTTCGTCGCGCTGGCCAGGGCGGCCGGTATGGAGGCGGAGTTCGGGGTGATCAACGTTCGTAAGGAATACTACAAAGAATTCTCCAAGGGAGTGGGGTCTTTTATTCCCGAGAAGGATTTTAACAAGCTTCCGCCGACCTTTCCCCATGTTTTTGCGCGCATCAAGCTGAATGGGGATTGGAAATATTTTGATTTCTCCCGGTCGCAATTTTCGTCCTGGGGTCTTCATCATTACCCGTTCCGGGACTACGACGAAAAAGAATCGCTTGTCTACCGCGCTCATATCGACACTCTTGTAAAAGAAGAAAGCGCGCGTTATCCGCAAGAACTCGTCCGGTCTTTCGAAAAGGCTTTTTTACGCGCCCTTGGCCTGCTTTGGGCCAACGATACGAAGAGGGAAGCGCAAGGGAGTTTGAGCTCGAAAAGGGAGAGCTATTCGGGAGGGCGCTACAACTGGTTTGCGAGAGAAACGATTCTTCGGAGGTATGGGATCTTGTTCCGGTACGACCGCGAGATCGCGGCGGACTATTTTCAAAAGGCGATGGTGACTTTGCGCGATGCCATCTTGAAGAATAGCCCGGACCTGGACCGCAGATTTTTCGAAGGGCTCGGAGATGATCCGGAAAAAATAGCGCTTCGGGTCAAAAATCTCACGACGGCAGGAAGGCACCTTGGCTTCATTCCGGAAATTGTGACGGATGTCGAATGGAATGATGCGCTGCCCGTGATCGGTTTTCCGGAAGAATCGTGGAAAACGCGTTCGGTCTCCGAAGCGTTTCTCCGGTTGAGTGTGTCAGAGCCGCGTCGCGCCCATGTCGTTGCGTACAATTATCTGGATATGGCCGAAGACGCTCCTCCGGGAGAGCTGGTGCTTAAGTCCGGGCTTATTGTGGGAGATGACGGAAAATACCGCTTCGCCATTTTTAAAAAGCCCGTGCGTGCGGGTCTTTCGATCTATCCGGACGTGAAACGCTATAAGGATTTTTTCAGGTCCGCGGCGATCCCGACGGCCAAGATCCCTGTTTCGGAAAGCACTCGCTGGCTTCTGATCGACAAACTTTCTCAATACCCCTTCCTGACCGAATATGGCTTGCCGATCCCTCCGACGATCTCGCTTTCTTCGGATCCTTCGAACGCGGATATTCGCCGGGCTGTGGAGACGCTCAGGAAAGAGGGCGCCGGGCAAATCGTGGAGAAAGCCACGAACGGAAGAACCGGGCAGCAGGTAAAACTATTCGATCTTAATGCGCCGCAGGACAAGATCTTTTTCTTCGAGAATATCAGGTTTTTCGCAAGAAACGGAGGTGCCGTGCTTCAGGCCAGGATCGTGCCGCGGCAGATCAAGTCGCATGACTGGACGGTCCGGGCCATGATCTACCGGAACAGGAAGGGAGAGATTGAAACCAAACTCATGGTGCGCTTCGGAGGTTTCGTGAGACAGGGGGAGAACAGTTCTTCGCAATGGGGGATGGAAGGTGCCGGGATGATGTCGATTGAAGATTTTGAAGGCTTGGCGTTCCCGTTTGCCGAATATCGAAAAAAATCCGAGGCTCTGAGCCGACGGCTTTATCAGGCGGTCGAACATTACGCGGGGGAAGATCCGATCATCTTGACGCCGGATTATATTTTTGATGAACAGGGGAATATTTATATTCTCGAATTAAACCCCGGCCTGCATTCCTTCTCGGATACGTATGTTGATAAGATCCCCGAAACGAGGCAAGCCGCCCAAGAGGTCCTCGCGGTGCTCGCCGCCCGGGCGCGCGGGGAAATTCCCGAAGAGCCGGTTTTCCCTGAGGCCGATCTGTATGAACCTGTCCCCGAAGATTTTTTTGGAATGCCACCCGAAGAACAGCGGGTCGGAGAAAACACCTTGGTCGCAGATCCCATGCGCTCTGAGCTTCGGGAAAACGCCTCTTCTTTCGGGACGGAGCTGGAGTTTGGGAGCGCGGAATATAATCTCAGCCATGATCCCCAAAAACCCTGGTGGATCTGGAGCGGGCCGAGTTTGAAGAGGTATGAGACCTGGCGGCTTGTGGTACAGAGTCTTCTGCATACCTATCAAACCGAATTCGATCATCTCATGACGCCTCGCGAAGGCGATCTATCCGCGCAGATCCTGGCTAATTTCGCCGGAGGACGCATGAAAGATATTTTCGGGATCGTCCGTTTGAGGAATCAGAGGATCCGGGCGAAGGTTGCACTGCTCGAGGAAAGCATCGCCAGGAATAATCACGAAACTTTCCGGAAGAATGTGATGGGGCTTCGTCAAATGAAATGGTTTCAAAAAGAAGACGAGCTCGTTGAGCTAGGCGTTTCAAACAACGTGGAAGCCCTGAACCGGATCTGGAACAAAGCCGCTATAAATCCCGGAACCCGGGAGCATCTTGAAAAAGAGATCGCCAGGATCAAAGAGAAAATGGACAGGGTGGACGCCTTGGCGGGTCTTATCGAGGCTTATCAGGCGGCTTACTACCGGATCCGTTCCGGGGATCCGGCGCTTTCTCATAAAGAAGCCCGGGAAAAAGCATTTTTGAAAGTGACCGGTGACCATCCCGGGGACATGAATCTTCGGATGCTTTTCTTCCAGTTTATTTTTGTTTCACGGACGACGGAGCAGGCGGCATTTGACTGGCTCGCGCATGTGATCGCAAGCCGGCCTCCGAAACGTGATCCCAATCAGCTCTCGCTTGGTTTGCAGGATGAACGGATCCCGTTATCCGTGAGGAAACTTGTGCCGCGCAGTTTCGGCGACGAATTGCGAAGCTATCTGGAAGGGGAAGAAAATCTCGGGACAACGGTATTGCCATCCGGCGAAGTCCGCAGCGAAATGCGGTCATCCTTCGCCCAGTCTCGTCAGGCTCGCTGGGCTTCGGAGAACCTTTCGGAAAGTGACGACAAGTTGCTTCGAAGCTCTGGGCATATGCCACAGAGCGAAGTAGAACGTAGCGAAATGCGGGATATCGAAAATGGGGTTCCAACCGCGTCTCCGGCGTTTTCGACAGACGATTTGCCAAGTTCCCAGGAGGCGATCCAGAAAGTTATGGCAGAGGTTCCTCCCGGAGTGGATCTGAAGGAATTGGAAACCATCACCGGAAGGATCGGCGAGAAGTATCTCGCTCTGATCGAAAGATTCAAAAAAGAATCGAAGAAAAAAGAATCTCCGTTTGCATCGAGCCTCGTCTGGATGGATTACCATCATCCCGTGAGCGGATGGGTGTTGCAGTCGTCCATGGGCGTTCAGGGCAGGTATAACTTCCGGTATACGCATCAAAACAGAGAAGGCTTGTCATTCCTTGAATCGTTTTTAGTTGATCTTGGCGAAGAGCGGAGTTTGAGGGAATTTGCACCGGGAACTGAATTAGAGATGCGGCAACAGCAAGGGATCATTTCGATGGAAAGTCGAAGTATTCCCGGGCGAATGAAAGCCATGGTCATAGATCCGTCGTCAAAGTTGTTCAAAGAGCAGATGCGGTTTATTTTCGAAGACTATCTCTGGGAGCGTCCAAGGCTTGTTGAAGAGTTGAAGCGGTGGCAAGAAAATCTCAGGAGTTATCAGGAACTTCAACGGCAAAAAGATCAAATAAAAGATCGCAAATGGACCGATCAGCAGATGGATGGCTGGATTAAGGATGCGGAAGGCAAGATTGCTGAGATCGAAAGATCTCTGTCGGGTTTCAAGGTCTCTTTTGAGAAATTAAAGATCATGCTCAGGGACCGAGTGGTTTTGGTCCGCATGCAGGAGCGTGAAGACGCCTATCCGTTGGAGGGGGTCGTATCGGCTCAAGAAGCCGGATTTGCGTCCCCGCTTGATATGCTCAGGTGGGTTGAGAACGCTTATCCTGTGATCGAAGACTTGCTTCTCACCGGGAAAGTCCCGCAGCGTGTTTCACAAGATTTTTTAGCATTACCGCCTTCCCAGGCTGAAGGAGGAGGGGATGCTTCTCAAGATCCGCATCGAAGGCCTAAAGCGAGAGACGAGATTGCTCTTCAGGGACCGGCGAGCGCGCGGGCGGAAGCAAGGATCTCTTATAAGACGATGATCTCGGAAATGGCCGGGTGGAGGATCCGTCCACTGGTCCGGGGAATTTTCCGGATGATCGAAAAGAACCCCGTGCTAGCGGCGCTTCCTTGGTCGATCATTCATACCGGGGAGCACAGAGTCTCTATTTATCTTGAGGGAGATGGGGATGGCCCTTCGGTAAGCTTTAGCGTGGAACGCAAGTGGATCTTCTGGGTTTTTGTGCAAGCCAGTTTCCGGCGAATTGGAAAAGAAACTCTCTACGCTTCTGTCTGGGGCACCAGCCGGTACGTTCTATCCCAAACCTCTCACACGATCGATGCCTGGCTTAAACAAATGCCATCGCGGGCAGAAGTTAGAATGAATGAAAGCTGGTGGAGATCGCACTGGAAAGAGCTGGAAAGCAATGTGGATCAAATGCATTTGAACGCGAAGCTTCGGGCCGACATGCTAAAAATCCTCAAAGATCTAAGGAGGCATGATGACGGAAAGCGGGAGGGAGAAGCGTGGGAACGCATGCTTTATTCGTATCAGGACGCGTGTTTGCGGGTAGTTCTGGAAAAGATCAAGAACCAAAATGGCGGAAAGATCGAGTGGGTTGATGGGGTGGACGAGAAGAAACCGTTTTTTTGGCAATTGCTCGCGCTGGATGAGTTCAAGCGTTTGTGGTTCCATCCTGATGAGCCAAAACCGTTTTTTTATCAGCGGCAATTTATAGAGCTGCTTAAGGGTTTTGTTTTCGCCGGCCACAAAGAAACGCTCGAAGAATATTTGGGCCAGAAGTTTTCCGGTGCGGTTATGAATGACTCCCAAAGAAGTTCATTGAATTTTGATGTGAGGCGGGCAGATCTGCTCGTCAAAAATTTGAATGAGATCGCCGAACGGGAGACCGGGCTGGACCGGGGAGATCTGAAGCGAAAAGCGGCGGATCTATTTGTAAGGGCTGGATATCAGGGGAGGCGAGCGCCGGAGCTGTTCCGGGCACAAATGTATATTTTGTTAAGGCATGCTGCCATGCGACCGAGCAAAAAAACGGCGGCTTCTTTTTACCGGCTCTTGAACGATCTTCTTTCGGAAGCCGCCGGTTCTCTTGAAACCGCAATCGCAGAAAGGATCAAAGAGGCGGGGCCGGGATCCGGGGTCGGCTCTTCGGGCGAAGAAAGTCTTTTAGAGGATATTGTAAAATTTAGGCTTTTCGAGAGTTTTAAATCGAAGTTCCCCGACATGCGGGACTTCTATGCCTGGTGGTTTAAAAATGAAAGCGCACCGTTTTTTCATTTTATCGAGAAATTATTTGAAGAGTTTTCCGGGGATGCAAAGAAGAACAAGGACCGGACCTTTGTGTTCCTGGGCCGGAGCGCGGATGATATTTTTACGGCGGTTAAGAAGATCGGTGAGGCATTGAAGACGCCGATCCCCCATGTCCGGTCGGTCGTGGTATCTCGGGGCATGATCTACGGCTATCGGGAAAACAGGGAGATGCTGCTCAAGTACTTGTACGATCAAGGAATGCTTGATCGCCCGGAGATTATTTTTATCGATGCTGGATTTCAGGGGACAGTCCCCGCTGAATTGGCGGCGATGTTGAATGACCATGGTCTCCGGAAGAGATTCTCCCGTAAGTATGGGGTCCCATGGCCCGTAAGAGGGAAGTACGAGTTCAAATTGAGAATGATCAAATATGTTTGCAAAGAGATCCCGTCTGCGAGCGATCTTAAGGATGTCACGGATTATGCGGCCGGCGGAAGGGATTTTGACGAAAGAACCACTAGCGCCTTCATTCTGGATGAAGGTCTGGAAAAGCTTTTGCTTAATAATCTTTATCTTGTTGAGGATGCGAATGGCAAGGTCGATTTGGTCAAAACGTATACGCATCGGATGGCTTTGTATGAAATGGGCCAAAAAGTTTTGAATGAAGCGATCGACAACTATTTGAGTTCGAAACGGGCAAAGGCATCCAGAGACCCCCGCTCCGAGGTCCGCTCCGAGCTGCCCCTGAAAGCGGTGGTGTTTGATCTTGGGGGAGTGATCTTTGATCATGATTTCAAGAAGATGGCCCGGGCTTTTATCGACGCGGGGGTTCGCGGAAAAAGCGTCGAGGAGATCGTCGATCTCGCGACGGCTTCGGATTCTTATAAGGCGTTCGAGCGTGACGAAATATCGCCCGAAAAATTTTACGCCGAGCTGTGTGCCGCGCTAGAGATCCGAACTCTTTCCTATGACCAATTCTTGAGGATCTGGTCAGACATTTTTACGCTCAAGCCGGAAACGGTTGATTTAATGAAGCGAGTCAGGGAAAACGGCGCCAAGGTTTTTATCTTAAGCGACACAAACCGTCTTCATATTCGATCCTTAAAAGAACATCATCCGGATATTTTTGCGCTGGCGGACCATGTTTTTACGTCTTATGAGCTTGGCCTTCGAAAGGGGGATGGTCCCCGGGTGTTCCAGGCGATGAACGAAAGGCTTGAACGGGAATACGGGATCAAACGTGGCGAAAGCGTCTTTTTTGATGACCGGAATGAGAACGTCGAAGCCTCAAAAGCGGAGGGTCTTCCGGCCTTCTTTTTTACCGGCGCCGAAGCTGCTGAAACGAAGATCCTGTCTCTGTCCGCGCCTGCCCAGGCGGTTCTTCAGAAACGGAAAAAAATCGCTATTGTTACCGCCAATTTCAATAATGACCACTACACGGACGCTTTTTTAGATTCGGCCGCCAACTTAAAATACCCTGATTTCTCAGTCATCGTCGTTGACGACGGTTCGAAAACGTCCTATCCCATGGACGGTGCAAGGCTAAAGAAGTTGCCGAACGCTGTCGTGATCCGTAATCCCGTTAATCAGGGAGTGAGCACGGCCCGGAATATCGGCGTGGCCTATGCCCTGGCGCAGGGATGCGATTATGTTTACTTTGCCGACAACGATACTGTTTTGCCGCCTAACCTTCTGGACGTTCTGGAGCGCGAAGCCGAAAAATATCCAAGGACCGGCATCTTTGGCGCCCAGGAATATTTTTATAGCCGGCCGAACGTCTATTATTCCGCGGGCGGAAGCAGGCTTTTATGGCTTCCAAGGGGTTACGGTAAAGAAGACAAGGGCCAGTTCAGTTACAGGCAGCAAGTTCCCGCTCTTGGGAGCGCCGCGATTTTGGTAAGAAGGAATGTTTTTGAGAAGATCGGCGGCTTTGATGACTATTTGTATTTCGGGCTTGAAGACACGGATTTTTGCCTGCGCGCCGGAGCGGCCGGTTTCAAAAGCATGGTCATTCCCGAGGCCAAGATTCGTCATAACGTGGGAGGCGGACTCAAACGCTTCAGCCGGAAAAGAATTTATTATCTTACCCGGAATCCGCTTCTTATGGCCAGGAGGTTCACCGGGGAGCAGCGCTTTCTGCTCGTGCTCCGGGCTTTTCTGGTTAGCATGAGATCGGTCTATGGCATCGTGAAAAGCGGTGATTTTGGGGCGTTTTACGATATCTTCAAGGCTTTTTTTGACGGGTTGACGGATCAAAAATTTAAAAAAGATCTGAATGGCCGGGATTTTGCCGAAGGGATATTTAAAAACGCGATCGAAATGATAAAAACCGGCAAGCTCCTGGTTTCCGACACGGGACAGTCTCCGCTCACTGCTAAGCCTGTTGATCCCAAGGCGGTTCGCTCCGAGACGCGGTCGGAAGAGCCGGTGATCGGGGATGCGGATAAGCTCGCGAATTATATCCAGGAACTTCTCGCCGGGATCGATCGTGCGCAGGGTCCTGGGAAAACACCCCGAACGGCGATCCTCGATGAACCTCAAAAATTCGAACAGGATTTTTACAAGCCGCTTTACGAATTATTCCTTTCAAGGCTTTTAGTCGATTTCGACGGCGCCGACGAATTTGTGTCCTATGCCCGTGGTCTTCTCGACGCGAAAGGGGCGAATGCTTTGCGGGAGGAAATGGACCAGGGGGCTGATTTGCTGTCGAACGTCGCACTCCAGCATTTTCGGAAAATAAAGCCCGGGAAAAACACTTCTCAGGCCCTTGTCGAGTTTTACGGACAGATCCTTTTCTTTTTGACGAAGCAAATCGAGGATTATCTGGGGCCTGTTTATGATGCGATCATGATCACGCGGCCCGAGATCGCCATCGCAAGAGAGGGCAAGTCGTATCATGCCAGGGCAGAAAGCACGATCCGCCTTTTCAATAAGGGAATTTTGTATGGAAGCCCGGAGGCAGTGGAGTACTACAAAGCGAATCGTGATAATTTGTTCGACCGGAAGGTGCTCCAGCCACGGATGGAAGGTGACCATGCCCAAAAGATCCTGAAGGCGCTTGAATTCTGGGAAGAAAGTGCGAGGCGGCCGGATTTCGATTTTCTTCGCGTGAGGCTCGAGAATTTCAAGAGCCATTCCGTGGTTGTGGAATACGATTCCGTGCTGCCGTTGATCGTCGCCGACACGGAACAGAACGTTGTTCGTATGATGCATACGGAACGCCTGACGCAAGCTTTTAATGTTTCGAAGGATTATCTGGATTTGTTGGAGCTCGATAACCCGGAGGATATGAAAGAGCTCGCGATATGGCTTAATTTCGGGCAGCAGTGGCTGGATATTTACAGTGATATTCAGGCCGATGAGATCACCCACGATCATTATGTCGCGAGTGAGGAAATGAGGATGCTGCTCAATACGCATTTCTACAACATTGAAGACAGCCATTTGATGCCGGTGAAAGACCTTCAAGAGCGTTTGGCGAAACGCATGAGAAACCATGTGTTGAAGCGTTATCAGGAAGTCATGCGCAATAATTTCCTGGAGGAAGAAAGAGCTGACGCATTATTGAAACTTGGCCGGGAGCAAAAGGACAGGGCTCCTTTCGCGGATGCGCTCATCCTTTACAAAAATATTCTCAGTCGCTGCGAAGCCATGGGGATGCATACCCAGGCGACGGAGATCTTTCGCAAGATCGTTTACGCGACAAGCGGCGTCCAGCTTTATGATCCGGGAGGGCTCCTGCCGCATCATTTGCAGATGGATCTTATTTTTATCGCACTCCGGCTTCACAAGTGGGTGGATTTCCACACTGAGCTCGGGATTCTCTTGACCGGGCAGGCGGCTCCTGAGAGGGGCTTGGATGCGGCGATTCTCGAAGGGGAACCAAGGCAGGGATATCCAGTAAAAATGTCCCAGGTCAATGTGGATCAAGTGAAGCTTCTTCTGGGCGCTGATCTCAAAACAAGTTTTTTTGCGAAAAAATTAAAAGCGGCTATGGCGGCGCAAGTTTGGGCAACGCCCAAGGCTTCGCCTTTTGTGGACCTGGCGAATAACGCACTCGAGGAATTTTTTAGCGCTCCTTTTGCGAATCTAAAATCCGAGAATCTTGCCCCATTTTCGGAGGAAGGCCATGAAAGCAGCTTTGCCTCGCGCACTGAAGTGAAAGAAGCCTCGCAAAAAACAGTGACGGTTCCTTTAAAGACGCAAATACGGAAAAAGAAAACGCCGCCGGCAGCAGCTAAAAAGAAAATTGCTCCTCCCCAAAAAGAGTTAAAGAAGATTGCGCCGCCCGCGCCTTCGGCGAAAGTAAAAAATCAATCCGGAAGAGTGAAGCCGGAGCAAAGGCAAGTCCAAAAACCAAGTGTATCGCTTTTTGTGAATGTGAAAAAGGCGCCCGGGATCGCCGAGGAGCTTCAGGAGTTCGTTGTGGACGAGGGCGTCGCCGAGGAGTCTCAGGAATTCGTTGTCGGCAAGAAGGACAAAAAAACGATACCAGCCCTTCGCACGGTGGACATGATCGGGGGAGATCTCCTCGAGTTTGTCTTTGACGCTGCCGAGCTCGGGAATATGGATCCCGCGGCGCTTCTAATCAATATTTTGAAACCGGATCCGAAGACGGTCGAGATCCAGCGTGTTGAAAAGTCCGGAATGCTTTCGATCAAATTCGTGGAAAAGGAAGATAAATCTCCGGAGGGTGAGGCGGCAGAATCCGAAAAAATAGTCAAGAAACAGTATGCGAGTGATTTTGACGAAGACCAGCAGGCGGCTTTTGTTCGCGAAGCCCTTGACTCGATGGGGGTTTTGGCGAAGGCGATGCGCGGTTTGGATCTTCCGGCTATTTTCAGGCTTTACGATCAGAGGAAAACCGAAGATCTCGAGAACTATTTCGTCGAGAATGACCTGCCCGGCATCGCTGACAAGTTAAGCGATTTTATTGAAAAGATGGATGAAGCGATTGCCGCGACCGATGGCGAGGACTTGGAAGAGGATGATCCTTCCCGGAGTGAAATTCGGGACGGAGAAAACAGAGGATATGAAAAGGGATGGCATGAGCAAGGCGTCCGGATATTAGATCCGGAGCAGACGGTGGTCTTGTCCCAGTCTGCTAACGCTGAAATCAAAAGCTACTTTTATAAGTACGCGATCCGGGATGCCAGAGAAGCCGTTCTGCTTGACCCCCGAAACCCCTATGCCTGGACCGCTTTGGCGCGGGCACTGCGTTTTTCAAATCAAACAGAAGATGCCAGAAAAGTCGCCTTCCAGGCTCTGGAATATTTCCCGGAATATACCTATCTTTGGCGTGAGTATCTTTTGTCGGTTAAAAGGACCAAACGTTATGATGACGAGGCGTCAGCGATGCTGGATCTGGCCCGCTTGCGTCTTTCTGATAATCCTTATGCCGGGGCGCTTATAAAGGAAGCGCTCCGACATTTTCCGGATAAAGTTCGGAATGCTTCTACGCAAACAGCTACTTCCGTGGCTGCGACACAACTGGCGGGACCGGACATTGTAAAACCCAAGGCCCAAAACCGGTTTGTTGCCGCAGGGATCATGACCGAGGAGGAGTGGGAGGCCCGGGACCATTTTCCGATGCCGGAGGTGCTGAATCGTCTGCGTCTTTACATCAAGGGGGGCTTCGACCGGATCCGTGATGTCCGGGATCTTGACCAGAAGAAAAAACGTTCCATCCAGCATGAACGAGAATGCGATTTCCTGATCCGGGATTTCTCCGGGACTTTTGGCGGAAGAACGGAATTCGTTCCCGGAATGGAGCAAGGCTTGCGGACTCTCCTTGCCGCGAGATTGAAAGCCGCCGAAGAAGCCCCCTCAGACCGAAAAACTGACGCCCAACACCATCGCTCGGAAGCGCGTGATGGTATCGCTGCGCAGTCCGAAGTTCGAGCATTTCCCTCGAAAGTCCTGGAAATATTTCTGGACGGAAAAAAAGTTTCATTCGACGAAATGCGATTCCAGATCTCGCGGATGAATGAAATGATGTATGCCTATAGCGTTCAATGGCAAGGCGATACGATCCGTTTCGGGACCCACGTTGTGAATCATGCCGAGGTTCTGGACCCCAAGCCTTTCCAGCCGGAACTTATTCTGGGTAACTGGTTTCCTCCGGATGTTGAAATGAAAAAGAAGGCTTTGGTCGCCTTGGTGGCCGGTCCAACCCTTGGACTGGGAGGGTGGAATCTGAAGGCCTCGGACGATGTTGCACCCAGACTGCGGATGGAGCTGATCCGGCTTGCGAGATTTTTGTTGGAGGTCGGTTTCCCGCCGGACGTCGAGCTTGCGCTTGGGATCCCGAATGGCGTTTACGACAAGGTCAAAAAGGAAAAAAATGCCACCCTGGCGGTTTTGGCCCAAGAACCTCTTGAAATCGAAAAATTTCAGGAGCAATTCAAAGCAGGACGGCTTGTTTCCTGGAAATATCCTTTGAAGGAAGGTCATAAGGTCCGCGAAGAAACGCTGGAAGCGGTCGTTCGCTACGACGACGTTTTCGATGCTTTTGATGTGGTGCCGACCGATGCCATGCTGCAAAAGTTCGGCAAGTCGCTGGGTTTTCTGAAGATCGAGGCTTCGCAGGAGGAAATTGGTTCTCGCGGGACTTTCGGGATGATCGTGCTCGATCGCCGTATTTTGAACGGGGAACCCGTCTTGATTTTTGACCAGATCCATCCTTCACGGGGATACCGGAAGATCAAAGGCGTTGAACGCAGAATGTTCCGTCTTTGGATCGAAGGGGCGATCTCGGAGATGATGGTTGTTGCCCGGGAGTTGGGAATCGAAACATTTTACGCAAGTGACGAAGCCAGGATTCGTGAGGAAACGAAAAGTTGGAGGCCCGGTATCCCTCAGCCAGGTCTTTGGGAAAGTTATGCATTTCCTTTCAAAGACAAGGGATGGGAACCCGCTACGCTCGAACTTGATGGCAAGCAGGTCAGCGTTTGGCATTTTATCGGAGGATTTGTTTCTCCCCCAGTGAGGGCAGAAGCGCGGGGCAAAGACAAAGCCATTCAGACCGTGGGTTATGAAAAAGATTCCGCGCTTGCGAAATTCTTTAAAGGACTGAAAGACAACGCCGCGAAAGAAGAAACGGTGAAAGATGGCTTGGCGACACGAAAGCAAATTCAGCCCCATCTCTATAAGGGGCTTAAAGACAATCTTCGGGCTTATCACAAGTCTCGTTCCGAGGATGAAATTGTAGTGGCTTTGGATATTTTTACGGGGATCGCCATGGATTATCAAATTGCTTTTATTGAAGAGATCCGCTCGGGAAAGATGGAAGGGCCGGTCTTTTATACGGGGCACTTTTTCCGCGAGATCTTTTTAGAGACAGAGGCGCCTGCTCTTCGGGTCCTCTTGCTCATGAGGCAGGCGGCCCAGGTTTTTTTGACCCATAAGATATCGCCGGTCGAATTTATGGGAGCCACCATGTTCGTTCTTGTGCGGAAGATCAAGGCCCAGGCGCAATTTGAAAAATATATGAAGGCGATCATGGAATTCATACGCATGGATTCCGACATTCTGTCGAACGAATACTTTTGCACATGGCTTACAGGCGAGATCGACCGGAGCACAAGCGCCAAGGCGTTTTCCGGGGCTTTATTGCGCAAGAATTTTGAGGATTATCTCGCTCTGCATACCCGCCGCTCGGAAGCGCGTTTGAGTGCCGGTCTAAGACCCGGTCTTAAAGAGCTTTCAAAGACCGGGTCTTTACAGGGTGACCGCTCGGAAGCGCGGGAAGAAGCCTCAGCGGTGATCCTTGCGCAACGTGAGATGGGTCTTTTAAAGAGTTCGGTCATGCCGCACATTGAAAAAATAGATAAGCTTATTTCGGGTCTCCGTCCGGGGCCGGTTACGGAGGAGGTAAGACGCCAATTGCAAGGGATCTTCAATGAGACAGCCGCTGTTTGGGTAGGTGTTGAGCAAGAACATGAAAGGCTTGAAAAACTTTCCAAAGCGACCGTATCCCAAGGAGAGAGGGCGATTTACGAAGCATTATGGGACGTGAGAAGCGACAAACTGGGGAACATCGTTCCGGTTTTGTCCCACCTTGCTGAAAGATATCAATCTAAAGACGAGCTTACGGCAGAGAATATTCAGTATATAAGGGAAATTTTGACGCTTGCCATCGTGATCCTCCAAAGTTTCGATCATGCCGAAGACATCAGGCTTTACTGGAGTTTGAACAGCGGATTCATGCCTTATTACCGGGGAAGCGAGCAGGATATCCGTGCTTTTTCAGAGCCGCTCAGGACCCTCGCTGATGTTGAGGCGTTCGCGAAAGTTGTTCGAGAATCATGGGATGCTGTGATGGCTTGGCAGCAGAAAAAAGGTTTTAGGGTCCAATATAAGGACAGCCGTTTTCCTGGAAATCCTGAGAAATGGGTCGACGAAGCTGACCAAGAATTCCGGGTATGGCTTGCGACCGGGCGGATTCGTTACAGCATTACGGAAGGATTTTATTACACGGCCGAAGGATGGTCGCGCTCCGAATCCCGGCTGCCAATGGTGCCGGATGCAACGGCGATGTCGTTCAAGGAATTTTTGAAGCAGTTTTTTGCCGGGCATCAAAGCTTGAAGGTGATGCATTTGGGCCCGGCAGGCGCTGACCGGGATAAATGGAAAGGTTTTTTTCAGGAGCTTTTCCCCGGGACGGAATTGCGACAGTTCGAGAATGGAGAACAACTTCGCCCGGACGGCCTGCGGTTTCCGGTGCCGATCGCCTCGCAGGATATGGTTCTGATCACAGATCCTGACCCTTCGAAGCTGGCAGAGATGATCCCTCTCATGAAGGCGTTTGTCCGTCACAAGTCAGCCATCGTCGTTCTGTTTTCGGCAAGCGATATGGAGAATTATCTTAATTGGGTACCTCTATCGCAGGGGACGCACCCTTATGACGCAATGAGAGCTCTTTCGGACTTTCACTGGCTTTGGTTTTGGGTCAGGGACCCTGCGGCTTTGAAGGATCCGCAGTACGCTTTTGTTTACGGAGATGCCGGCGTGATCGCAGACATCCAACGGAGCGTAAGGATGCAAAGCCGCTACAAAGTCCTGAATGGGAGATCGGTCGCAGAAATGTTGACTGACGGAACTCCTCAGCCCCAAGGCTTGGTAGTATCCGGGAAATTAGATCCGAAAAGCCCCTCCGGAGTTTCGCCTTCGGCGGTCGATGCCCCGGATCGGGTTGACTTCACGGCTCTGCCCAGGCTGATGCCCAACATTCATTTCGGGATCATTTCGTCTCCCGGAGCGAAGGACGATTTGACGATTGAACGTGATTCGGCATACGGTCTCAGGCTTTCTTCGATCATGATGCCTCCGACCCAAGAGGAAGCGGATGCTTTATGGCCCATGCTGGAAGCGCTGGCATTTTTTGGAGAGAAAAACAAGCTTCGCTACGATGTGGTTCGTGCGAGGCATCCGGAATTTTTCAAATGGAGGGTCATTGTTTATGATGATCGAGATGATACCCTTGGGATGGTTGCCCTTGAAAGCTTGGAGCTGGAAGGGCCTTATACCGCAGAGGTCAATATCCGTGATCTGAACGGGCAATGGAGAAAATATCCCCTGTTTCATAAAAACACGGAGCGCGAGGATTGGCCGGGCCTTTTGATTACTATGGTGTGCTTCATTTTAAAAGAGACCCGGCGTCTCAAAATTGATCTAGGCCAGATCGGGGCAATGGCAGAGGGCGTTATGGAAGAATTTATTCAGCGCTATTTAATATCGTCCCAGCCGCTTCCTGAGGGCTTTGCTCCTAGACTTTTGACCGCGCTCAGGGCTGAAGGCGAGGCCCCGGCGTCAATGGTCTCTCCGGAGACGCAGGAAAATAAACAGGAAAATGGACAAACTTTTCAGCGCTCTGAGGTGCGGAAGCGCGTTGTCAAGGCGACACGGATGCCGGAAGGTCTTAAAGAAAGGCTGGAGAAGGCGGTTGCAAAGGTTATCAGGGTTCATGGCGAGGATGCCAGCCAGGCGCTTGTGGCGGGAGTGTTGGGTGTTACGGCCGCGGCGATAAGCTTTTGGAAGAAAAAATATCCTCGCGAGGCAAAGCCCATTTTCGCGCCTCTTGAACAGCGGCAGACCGCGCAGCAAAAGGCCGAAGCCGCATTGCGAAAATTCAAAAAGCAGGGGATAACGAATCCGACGCAGAGGCAGATCGCGAAGGAAGCCGCTATTTATCAGAGCACGGTGTCGTCCCTCAAAAATTCGGGGGCCTTGATCCTCGAGACCACGGAAGACCTGTATGCCACGCCTAAAGGCGTTGCGAAGAGATTTAAAGAGCGGCGAAAGATGGGGCTGAAGAATAATGCGGACGCTCTCCAGAAAGATGGGGAATGGTCGCTTTATCGTGCCGCCAGGAAATTAGGACTTCTAAAGGCACGCGTGTTACGAGTTCCTCTGGAAAAGACTTTCCCTAAAAAGGCGAAGCCTCTTCCTGTGACGCCGGCGGCGCCGAAGATTTCCGAGATGGCGGGGCGAGTGGAGAAAATATTGGAAAAAATCCGGGCCGGTCTTACGGGAAGCCAGCAGGTCGTCGATCTTATTTTGAGTACCGAGCAGGGAGAATTCGTCCAAGGGAATATCGTCCTGAGGCCTGAGGGAGAGATCGGACGCCAGGGATGGAATGCCTTGGTGAATGACATGAACGATCATTTCCGGAACCGGAAAGGCATTTACAGCGTGAAACAGGGCGTCTCGCCTGTGCTGAGCCATCCGGCGATCATTATTAAAGAAGAAAAGGCTCCCGAGCCTGTTCGAAAAGAAAAGTCCGCGAAGGCCCCCGCCGCTCCCAAGCTCTCTCTTGTGGTCCCGAGTGTTTCTTCAGAGAAAATTCTTCCGAGGCAGGCTTCGACGTATAAATCAACACCCGGCTATATCTCCCCGTCGTTCCGAGAATCCGATGTTTTTGGATCCGAAGAAAAAAATATGACAGTTGCTGAGGCCTTGTCCCTAGTCCGCTCCGAAGCTCGGAACTTTGAAATGGGTCCTGCTCATCGCGCGTTCGACCATATTTTAAGGAACGGTTTCTCGCATATAGTGGACGATCTTTTTGATGATTCTTCCCTGACCTATGCTTTGAGCCTGCGTCAGGTCGTTAATCCTGAAGGTCGTCCGCTGACGGCTATTTATGGAGGAGCCGGGGCTGATATTTCAGGAGCTCTTGTGATGCTTGGATCGACGGAGAATTACTTCGTTTCGCATTATCAGGATCTTGCCGTTAGCGATCTGCAATGGGTGGCTGATGCGCTCAAGGTCTTGAAGAAACGTGGAGACAATGCGTTATTCACATTAGGAAATACGGACCAAATGCTGCGTTATCTGAACGCCAAACATCATTTGGGCGGGGCGCATTCTGCGGATGTGCAGATCAAGGTCTATTTGATGATGGGCCTTGTACTCGAGTTCAATGCTTTGAGGATCCATGATATCCGCGTAGACAGCGAGCTTGGGATTCCGCGCATACGTTTTCAGTGGGACCATTTTGGTCTTCAACCGAAGCAAGAACACTCGATCCTGTTTATTGACGCGGACATCACCCGTCCGGATCAGTTTCCGGATATTCTCAAAGAAAGGATCAAACAGGGTTTTGATGTCTTTCTGCTCAAAAGAGGTTATAAGATCGCGGAGTCTTACAGGACGGAAGGGCCGGAGAATTTCATCCGCGCTCTTTACGCCGGCACGTCTGAAGGGGCCTGGTTTGTGACGGATGACCACTATGTTTCTCATGAGAACAAACTGCCATCCGGTGAAAGGGGGGGCTTTCCTGATGGCGATGCGTCTTTGGATTTTCCTTTGAGAAAAGACCAGTACGTTGAATTCGATTTACCACAAAACGACGATCTTAAACGCTTGCCAGTGGATCAAAGATACGGAAGATTGTTTAGATTGCGCAAGGTTACAAACTCCACTAAGCAGATGGCGGATACGGCAGCGACTCCGCCGGCGGACGAAGCCCGAAAAACCGACCTCAGTGGAGCAGGCGAAGCCATCCGCTCCGAAGTGCGGGCGAAGAAAGATCCCAGGAAAGAATTGTTGGACCGGGAACTCAGGATCCCGCCGGCGGAGCAAAAACAACTGGAAGCCCAAAGTGAGCTGGCGGCCGATCTTACTTCTGGCGAGGTCGCGGACGGAAGGATGGGGGACCGCTTGCGTGAGATGACGGACGCGCAATTGTTCACGGAGATGGCCGTGGTCCGGCCCGACAGTGGACGCGAAAGCGCCATATGGCTCATGTTGAATAACTACATGCATGTTTTCCGCACTCACGGGAATCTGAACCGCGACGAGCGGCAGAAGATCCACGAGCTCCTGTCGAGTTTTTATGCCGGGAAGTTGGGATCTCATTTTGATCGTAAGAAAATCGATGCGCGCTGGGCGAAGGAAAAGGACAAGGTCCGGCCGTTCGTCGAAAAGTCGCTGCGGCTTTTCCTTGAGCATTATCCGCTTCTGCAGTACGAGCTCACTCCCGAGGTCATCGAGGCCATTACGGGCATTGGGGTCGATTACCAGGCGGCATTTGCCGGAAAGATCCGCCGGGGTGAGATCGAAGACGAAAAGGATTATCTGGCGGGTTTTATGAAGGAATTTTTAACGGTCTTAGGGCCCGGCCCAAGAGATGTCAAAACGGATGTCGAAAAACTCAGCTCGGTCCGCAGCGCGGGCAGGATCGTGATCTTCGAAAGAGTGTCACCGTCTGAATTCATGGCCAACACGATGTACGCCTTGATCCGGAAGGCCAAGGATCCGTCGGAATTTGGGAAGTATGTGAATGCAATCATCGAATTCATGAGAGCGAACTCCGATACGATATCGAACGATTACTTCTGCTCCTGGCTGACAAGCGCCGTGAGCCGTTCCAGGAACGTGAAGGCGTTCGAAGCCGCTTTATCACGGAAGGATTTCGAAAAATATGCCGCGCAGTATACCGCCCGCCGCTCGGAGGAGCGAAGCGAACTCCGCACTGAGAGGAACGGTTTGAAAACCGTTCCCGTACGTGCCGAAGCGCGGATCCTTCTGATCCTTTTGCTTGTGACGGGAGTTCCCGCTCTTGGTGTCTGGGGCGGTCTGCTTTTAAAACAATGGATGGGACAGCGAAAAGCGGCTTATGAAAAGAATATGCGCGAGATCTTGCTGCAGGTGCTCGGCAAAGTTCGCTTTGCGTCTAAGGATATCCGGAAATTGGAAAAAGATCTGCAAAGCGAGATCTACTGGGCTCATTATTTCGCAGCTTCGCCTTATGCGAAGAACCTGCGCGTGGGCGGGAAGCAGGCCACTCTGACGGAAATGAGCTCCAAGGATGCGTTCATGATCGCACGCTGGATGAAGGAGGCGGTCCAGGCGGTGCATCAATGTGGGGCTGCGAAAAAGCCTGCCGTGAATATTCAATTATGGAGTGCTACAGATCTCTTCTTTGTCTATGCGAGTTATCTGGCGGGTTATGACTGGGAGTCTGTGATCGATGGGATCGCTGCCAAAGCATCATCCCAGAAGAGCCGGGAGGCCGAAGCCGCGATTCGTGAGCAGGCGCATCTGTTGGATAACGAGGGCCATGAAGCCCTTGACGCTCTTCATCTTTCACGGGACAGTGGTTATAAAGCCGCGCAGAAACAATACCGTCAGTTGGCTCCGCGCTATCATCCTGATCGTAATCCTGGTAACGTGGAGGCTGAGGAACAATTCAAAAAGATCAGCGGCGCGTGGGATATCCTGAATAGAGCGCCGCGGAAAAAGATCCTTGAAGCGAGGGACCAAGGTCCTGGGGCTCGAGTGAACGTGTTGATCAACAAGGTACAGCAGGAAAAGATCCGTAGCAAGGTCCTGAAAGACGTGGAAAGAATGGCCCGGGATGTCGGGGACGGTTACGCCCTCCACAGTTCGATGGTCGAAGAGCCGGTTTATTGGGAGATCTTCGGTTTTTCAAAAGAACAGGCGCTTGCTGCGAGCCAGCTTTTTTTGATCGCCTGGAACCGCGCTTGGGAGGAACTTCATGAAGAGCAGGGGACGAACAAACTCAAAAGGAAGGATCTTTTCGAGAGAACTTTTTTGATCCTCAGGCAGACGCCTTATGAGCGTCGATCGAGCCGCCAGGATAACAAGGGGGTAAAGCTTTTTTCAGTCTCTCCAAAACTTCTTGAAGCTGTTTTTGACGATGCCATCTCTCCGGAAATTGAAGCTTTCCGTTCCGAAGCGCAGAAAGAAATTGCGGTGGGTCAATCATTCGCCTTCCAGGACCTGTCGATCGAGATCACCCAGACCGAAGGATTTCCATATGATCTTGAATGGGTCCGCCAGAGGTTTACTGATTTTCTTTCCGTAAATTACAAGGGTGACCTTCTTGAGATGGAGTTAGCGGAAAGAAAAGCCATAGGACAGCGGAAGGGATACGCTTCTTTCGCAGCGTCTTCCGATCCGACACCTTGCCATATCTTTCTAAGACCTTTTGCGGGTCACCAGATATTGATGTTTGGTGTGGCGACCAATGGGTCCGATTATAACGAGCATTTTATTTCAGGTCGTATTACCAAACGCTCCGAAGCGCGGGGGACACAGCCCTATCGCTGGGTTCGTGCGAAGGAGGGGGATTTGTGTGAATCGGCGAGGCGGATATGGAATGGGGATGTTGCCGCGCCCGTTTGGGGGGAAGATGTGACCGGTGCGATCATTCATGAGATGGGGAGGTTTGCGCGGGGTCTGAATCAAGAGATGTATAAGATAGACTACTCGCCTGTTTTTGATTCGCCTTGGCGGCATTTATGGGACATCGTGAGGGAAATGATCCTCAACAAGATCAAGCGGGATCATGCGGCGTTGTGGGAAAAATGCGGCGCCCGCGTCCTGAAAATGATTGATGACACGCCTTTTGCAGGCGATGTGAAAGGATTTGAAAACCGGCAGGCCGAAATAAATGCAGCCAAGGAAGCTTTTACTGCTCAGCCGGATGCTGAAGTCTTGGAACTCGCCCGGATCGTGGCGAATGATGTCCGGAAAACCCGGGAGGATTTCGTCCGTCAGGAACCGCCGATCCTTCCCAATATGCTGATGGAACCTTTTATGAAATTAATGGGCGCCTTGCGCGTGATCACCGAGGCAGAACAAATGGAGGACAAGCAGCGCTCCGAAGTGCGCTTGCCCGCCGACGCTTCAGTGGCGGGGGATGTTCAGGCGCAGTCAAAGGTACTTCCGGAACAGATCGTGTGGGTCAACGGGGTGGAGAGAAGCGGAGTTCCCAGGATCGCGGCGGTTCAGATGAAGGAAGAAAGTTTTGATGTAAATACGGAAAAGATGGCCGCTATGGTTCAGGAAATTAAAAGCCAATTTGGGGCCAACGCTCCGGCTCTTGTGATTTTTCCGGAGAGTATCGACAAGGTCCAGGGCCTCGACCGTTACACTCCTGAGAGAGAGCAGGTAAGAGAAAAAGCTTTGCGCGCCATCGTGGAAAAAACCGGGATAGCTGTTGGCTATGGCCTTGAAAGGATCCCTCCGGCGGGGGCGGAGTACGCGACCGTTTCTTATATTGTTATCCAGCCCGATAAAAAGGGAGAACCTGTCAAAACAGAATTTAAAAAGTTTGCGGAGGAGCATGAATCCCGCATCATCTCTTTAGGCCAGAATTTTAAAATAGCGTTTCTGATCTGCGCGGAAAGTGAAACCGCGCTTCTTTCTTCTGTGTCCGCCCGCGGCGATCTTTCAAAGGCGGATCTCATTCTAGTTATTGCAAGCACCGACAAGTATGAGGGAAATTTCTGGGCGTCCAAACTTTCGAAGAAGTTCGGAAATAAACCCGTCATGTTCCTGAATTTTAGCGGCGGGGACAAGTTGCAAAGGCCCGTATCGCGCTATGTGGCCCCCGACCTTCAGGAAACCCTGTTGTCCGGCGAAGAAGGCGTCCTGATCGCCGATCTTTGGCTAAAAAAAGAAGAAACCAATCTTCCGATGGAGCCTAACTGGAATAATCCGGATCTTTTGGCAGGAGCTCGTGAAGCGTGGAACTATTTTTCGGAAGTGATCGATTGGACAATCGATGGAACCTCTCAGGAGCGAGTCTGGATGCTTAAACGAGATGGGAGTCTCGGAAAGCAGGAGATCGTTGATATGGTTTTTACGCATCTTTTTCACGTCGAGGTGTCCATTATCGGGAGATGGCTGGAAAAGATCAAGGCGGGCGAGGATCCCTGGAAAACGGATGAAGAATTTTCCCAGATAGCCAAGAAACGCTTTGAGGGGGCAAAAAAAGGTTTTCGCGACAATCAGAAAACAACAAGGGCATTGCTTAACGCAGAGGTCGGGACGGATGCCGGGATTCTGAAACGGTGGAAGGGGACCCGGGATGAACCGGTGCCTTACCAGGCGCGCATTCCGTATCTTATGAATTTATCCTTTAATCCCGCATCTCCGCAGTGGCGGCCGAAGAACGATTATAGAAAATTCAAAACCGGTGTTGAAAAGATCCTGGAAGTCTGGCCCAAGGTCGAGCAGGCTGTTCAAGCCTATTTTGATTCTACGTCTGCTTCGCAACCTTCGACGCCGGAAGAATTTATCTCCACGCAAGGTTCTGAGCTGGCAGCAGAAACGGAAATAAAACAAATTTCTCCGCGCAGCGAAGTGCGGCTGCAGGAAGTGTATACGGGAGTTCTTAATACGGTGCTGCGGCAAAAGCCGGTACCGGACACTATGGCTCGTGAATTCACCCAAGAGGTCAAGGGAGTCGGCGTGGAGCCGGTGGTCCAGGGGCTTTGGAATGCTTTTAATAATATCGTTCTTCCTGAAGCGATGGCGGAAATGGCCGGTGGAACGGATGGTTTTGATACCCAGATGGCAGAAAGCATGAACTTTCGAGCGGCACATCCGGAATATGAGACGCAATTGTCTGCCGCGACGCTTCAAAGTTTTGTACAAATGGAAAAAGATGCACGCAGTTATTTGGAGCAGGATTCGAAGAATAGTCTTCACTTTGCTTTCGCCATGCGTCTGCCGTCTGAACAGTGGCTGCTGGCTTACCTCCGCGCGATTCAATCGTTGAAAAGCGCATTTGGTGACAGGGTGCGTGGCGATATCCGGATTCTAGCTCGCAGTGCCCAGCTCGATAAGGGGTTCGTGAAAACTGTTCAGCATTCTGGGTTTGCAGAGTTCGTGGAGCCGGACGGGAATGCCGCCGTTCAATTGGGTCGGTTCATGGGCGAACATCCCAACGCGCTTGCCTTTGACTTGCAGGGCATACTCAGTTCTCTTTATGCGGAGAGGTCAGTGTTGTTGGAACGCGTGCTGTGGGAAGATGTGTATCCGATCGCGACCCCAATCGTTTTTCAAGCCGCTCAGGTAACGCAGATCACGGCAGACCTTTTAAATAAGATCCCTCAAGTTCTTCCCGGGAATGCTGTGGCGTTCCGCAACGGCCAGCTTGTGGTCCTTGAAGCGGTCCGGCAGTTGATCCTTGAGGCGCAAGCCGGTCAGATTTTTGCACAAATGGCGTAACTATCATCACCACGGCGGTCCTCGTCTGGCCTGTCTGCCTCGGCCGGTGTTCGGGCTGGGCAGGCCGCCGTTCTCACCTGGCCTGTTTGCCTCGGTCCAAACCTCAATTTTCTTTTCTTGAAGGTGGTTTGGACCGCCCCAATTTCATCTTCGTTGAAATTGATAAGTATTGGGACGGCCGGTTTTTCGCCTGAAAAACAGGACGAATCCGTCCTTCGATTTTTTTGAATCGAAGGCGGATCGGGTTGGGCAGGCCCTGATCTCAGTCAAAAATTTTTAAAGGTTATCAGGACCAGTCCTGCCAACCATTAATTTTTCAATAAAGGCAGGGCAGGGCATTGCCATCGTTGCAGCCTTCCTCGAGCATATCGCCGCGGCGGAGCGGCAGCTGGCAACTGCAGCGTAATTGCTATGCCGCAAGCCACATGCCACATGACTTTTCTTGTGGCCTTGTGCCTTTGTGGCGAGTGCCAGTGCCATTTTTAGTCTGAAGTCTGTGGTCTACAGTCCATGATGTGTGCTAATATATTTCCCCATGAGCCCCGTTAGATCTCTTGATAGATTCCTGGCAAGAGATTCATAATAAAAGGGCTAGTTCTCAGGGCATTTGATTCTGGACATCATATAAATGGAGATCTAACGGGGTGAGCCATCCACTTCTTAAAAAACTTAATGAGAAGGTCCTTGTGTTCGACGGGGCGCTGGGGACGAATCTCCAGACGCTCAATCTCACTTCGCAAGATTTTGGCGGCAAGGATGGCTGTAATGAATACCTCGTTATCACCAAGCCGGACGCCATCCGGAGCGTCCACGAAAGTTTCCTTAAAGTTGGCTGCGATGTGATCGAGACCGACACGTTCGGCTCGAACCGTATTGTGCTCGCCGAGTACGGATTGCAGGACCGCGTGGTGGAGCTCAATGAAAAGGCCGCGCGTCTTGCCAAAGAACTTGCCCAGAAATATTCCACGCCGGACCATCCGCGATTTGTCATGGGCTCGGTCGGCCCCGGAACCAAACTTCCGTCGCTTGGGCATATCGGTTTTGATGAGCTCAAGGCATCCTACAAGGAACAATATAAAGGGCTCATCGCGGGCGGGGTGGACGGCCTCTTGATCGAAACCTGCCAGGACCTGCTCCAGACGAAGATCGCTATTATCGCCGCGGTGGAATTTTTCAAGGAAACGGGCCGGCGGTTGCCGCTCATGGCCCAGGTGACTCTGGAACCCACGGGCACCATGTTGCTCGGGACCGACATTCAGGCCGTGATCACAACGCTAGAGATGTTCCCGGTGGATGTGATCGGGATGAATTGCGCGACCGGTCCCGCCGAAATGGCGGAACATGTCCGGACCCTTTGTGAAAATTCCGTGAAGCACATTTCGGTCCTGCCGAATGCCGGGCTCCCGGAGAATGTCGGCGGTGTGGCGCATTATCATCTGACGCCCAAAGAGCTGGCGGATTTCCACGAGCGCTTTGTTAAAGAATTCGGGGTTTCGATCGTGGGCGGTTGTTGCGGTACGACGCCCGAACACTTAAAAGCCGTGGTGGAGCGTGTCGGGAAGTGTATTCCTAAAAAGCGGACGCCCAAACATGAGCCGGCGTGTGCCAGTCTCTATGGTATTTCAGCTTTCACGCAGAAGCCCGCGCCTCTCCTTGTGGGGGAGCAGACCAACGCGAACGGCAGTAAAAAGTTTAAACAGCTCCTGGAACATGAGGATTATGACGCGATCGTGGGCGTGGCGCGCGAAGCTGTGAAAGAGGGCGCGCATCTTGTGGACCTTTGCGTGGCCTACGTCGGCCGCGATGAAAAGAAAGATATGATCGAAGCCATCAGCCGGTTCAACCAGCAGGTAACGGTCCCGGTGATGATCGATTCAACGGAATTCGCGGTGATCGAAGAGGCCTTGAAGCACATCGCGGGGAAACCCATCATCAACTCGATCAATCTCGAGGACGGCGGCGAGCGGTTACGCAAGATCTGTCCCATGGCGAAAAAATATGGCGCGGCACTGGTGGCGCTTACGATCGATGAAAAAGGCATGGCGAAAACGCGGGAGGAAAAACTCCGTGTCGCCAAGCGCATTTATCAAATTGTGACCCAGCAATACGGCATCCGGCCGGAAGATCTTTTCTTCGACCTTTTGACGTTCACGCTCGGAAGCGGCAGTGAAGAATTCCGCAACGCGGCGCCGGAAACGATCGGGGCTATTCGCCGTCTTAAAAAAGATCTGCCCGCAGTACACACCATTCTCGGCGTTAGCAATATTTCATTCGGCCTTGCACCGCATGCCCGGCAGGTTCTCAACAGTGTTTTTCTTCATGAATGCGTCGAGGCCGGACTGGATGCCGCGATCGTCCACGCTAAAAAGATCGTGCCGCTTTTCAAGATCGCCGCGGAGGATCTGGAAGCCGCGCAACGGCTCCTTCATAACAAATGGATCGACGGTAAGGATCCTTTGCAGGAATACATTGCGCATTTTTCAAAAAAACAGGGAACGGTCGAAGTGCCGCGTGAACGGGCAGCAACGATCGAAGATATCCTGAAGAACCATATTCTTGATGGAAGCTCCGACGGTCTGAACGGGGATCTGGATGAGGCTCTCAAAAAATACAAGCCGCTTGAGATCATCAACGAGTTCCTGCTGGGCGGTATGAAAGTGGTGGGGGAGCTTTTTGGCGCCGGGAAAATGCAGCTTCCGTTCGTGCTTCAGTCGGCAGAGGTGATGAAAAAGGCCGTAGCCTACCTGCAACCCTTCATGGAGAAAAATGACGGTCAGGAACGCGGCCGGATCGTGCTGGCGACCGTCAAAGGCGACGTTCACGATATCGGGAAAAACTTGGTCGATATCATTCTCACCAATAACGGCTACAAAGTTTTCAATATCGGGATCAAGCAGCCGGTCGATGCCATCGTGAAGGCGGCGATCGAAAACCGCGCCGATGCGATCGGGCTCTCGGGGCTTTTGGTGAAATCAACACTGATCATGAAAGAGGATCTTGAGGAAATGAACCGGCGCGGGGTGAAGATCCCTGTGATTTGCGGCGGCGCAGCGCTTACGGAACGTTTTGTGGAACGCGACCTCACGCAGGCCTATAAGGGGCCGGTCCATTACGGCCGCGATGCTTTTTCCGGTCTCAAAATCATGGAAGGCCTTAAGGGCGGCGGGGCGCCGGCCAAAAAAGAACCGAAAGCCGTTGTGGAACCGTCCGTTCCCGTTGCAAAGGTGGCAAAACCTTCTCCCAGCGCAAGCCCGCAAGCTCCGACACCGCGGCGTGTGGACGGAGTTCCTCATGGTGAAATAAAACCCCGAAGTCCTTCGTTTCATGTCCACCGTGATAATCCCATTCCCCAGCCGCCGTTCTTCGGTTACCGGATCCTCAAGAATCTCCGGATGCAGGAGATATTCCCCTGGGTCAACAAGATCGCGCTTTACCGGGGACAGTGGCAGTTCAAGCAAGGGGACAGGACGCCGCGCGAATTTGAGCTTTATCTCCAGGAAAATGTGGAGCCCCTTTTTGAGCGGTTCAAGGATCAGACGGTCCGAGAAAAGATCCTGGAGCCGAAGGTCATCTACGGCTATTACAAATGTTATTCGGAAGGAAATGATCTTGTCGTGTTGGAGGGCTCCGGTCAAAGTGAGTTGATGCGTTTCACATTCCCGCGGCAATCCCGTGAACCTTATCAATGCATTGCGGATTTTTTCAGGCCCAGGGGCGGCGAGCTTGATATTGTGGCTCTTCAGGCTGTGACCATAGGCAAGCGCGCTTCCGAAGTGGAGCAGAAACTTTTTAAGGCGAACAAGTATTCGGAATATCTCTACCTTCACGGGCTTTCGGTGGAGGCCGCCGAAGCCTTGGCGGAGTACACGCATCTTTTGATCCGTCGTGATCTGGGGATCGATAAAAAGGACAAGCGTTCGAAGGATGAGATCTTTCGTCAGGGGTATCAGGGTTCGCGTTACAGCTTCGGGTATCCGGCCTGCCCGAATCTTGAGGACCAGAAAAAACTTTTTCAGCTTCTTCCGGTAGAAAAGATCGGGATCACGCTCAGCGAAGCCTTCCAGATGGCGCCGGAGCAATCCACCGCGGCCATTATCGTCCATCATCCGCAGGCGAAGTACTTCTCCGTTTAAAAAGGCAAAGCCTTTTTAAACGGAAGACCACAGACCGCAGACCACAGACTAAAGACTTTAAATAAAAAACCCTCACCCATCCCTCTCCCGTGGGGAGAGGACAGGTGAGGGGCAAGCTTCTGCTCCAGTCTGTAGTCTCTGGTCTCTAGTCTAGCTGCCGATAGGCAGCTGGAGTTTCTCCGCCAGCGAACGATATTCCTTCCAAATCGCTTCCGGAGTGTGGGATCCGAACTGCAAAAGATATTTTTCAATATCCTTAAGTTCTGCAGTCCATTCCGAAGGATCCACCGCAAAAAGTTTGTCCACAGTTTCACGGGAGATTTTAAGGCCTGAAAGATCGAGGTCTTTCATCTCCGGGAGAAGTCCGAGCGCGGTTTCTTTGACGGCGACCTTGCCATGAACCCGATCGATGATCCACTTGATCACCCGGATGTTATCGCCATAACCCGGCCACATGAATTTTCCGGCTTCATCGGTACGGAACCAATTGACGTTAAAGATCTTGGGCGGATGTTTGAGTTTCTTTCCGACATTAAGCCAATGACCGAAATAATCCCCCATGTTGTAGCCGCAGAAGGGGAGCATGGCCATGGGGTCGCGACGGATCACGCCGACTTGGCCCGCGGCTGCCGCGGTGGTCTCAGAACCCGTCCGGGTGCCAAGAAAAACGCCGTGCTGCCAGCTGAAGGCTTCCATCGCCAGAGGGATCAGCTTGCTGCGTCTGCCTCCCAGAATAATGGCGGAGATGGGAACGCCTTGAGGGTTGTCGAATTCTTTGGAAAGTGTGGGGCAGTTAAGGATCGACACTGTGAACCTGGAATTCGCGTGCGCGGCCTTAGTCCCTTTGGACGGATCCCAGGGCTGGCCCTGCCAGTCGGTGACATTTTTAGGCACGGCGCCGTCCAGGCCTTCCCACCAGGGCTCGTTCGTGTCGTTATCAATAGCGGTATTCGTGTAAAGCGTGGGGAAGAATTTGTTATTCTTTAAAGTCTCGATCATTTTTGGATTCGTTTTGAGCGATGTTCCGGGAGCGACGCCGAAAAATCCGGCTTCGGGATTGATAGCGTAAAGACGTCCGTCGGGACCGACATTCAGCCACGCGATGTCATCGCCCAGGGTCCAGACTTTGTAGCCCGGTAATGCGGCCTGCATTAATGCGAGATTGGTCTTGCCGCAAGCCGAAGGGAAGGCTGCCGCAACATAAGTGACCTGGCCTTCCGGATCTTCGATGCCCATGATAAGCATGTGTTCGGCCAGCCAGCCTTCTTTTTTTCCCATGCAGGAAGCAATGCGGAGGGCGAAACATTTTTTCCCAAGGAGGGCATTACCGCCGTAGCCGGAACCGAAGCTCCACACAAGATTTTCCTGTGGGAAGTGCATGATGAAACGGCGTTCGGGATGAAGATCCCCGACGGAATGGAGACCGCGAACGAAATTCTCAGAGTTTCCGATGCGATCGAGCGCCTCTTTTCCCATGCGGGTCATGATGCGCATGCTGACCGCGACGTAGCAGTTGTCGGTGATCTGGACGCAGGCCTTCGCGTACGGGGACTTGGGATGACCCATCATGTAAGGCATGACGTACATCGTGCGGCCCTTCATGCAGCCGTCGAAAAGTTTCGCCATCTTTATTTTGGCTTCTGCGGGGTCCATCCAGTTGTTATTGGGGCCGGCGGTCTCTTTGTCCGGATGACAGACAAAGGTCAACTGTTCGGTGCGGGCGACGTCATTGGGATGAGATTGGTGATGATAGGCGTTCGGCCAATGTTTGTCGTTCAGTTTCTGAAAGACGGGGTGACCGTTGATCAGCTCTTCCTTGATGCCGATCTCGATCAGTTTTTTAGCCTCAGCTTCCGTACCGTCGCACCAGTAGATCTTGGACGGCTTGGTCAGCTCGGCTTGTTCTTCTACCCATCTTTCAAGAGGCGTCGTCATTTTAAAAGCTCCCTGCCTGCCGGCAGGCAGGCTTTGTATAGAGAAATTGGACATCGGATACGGTCCCAATACCGATCAATCGAAGCGAAGCTGAGATTGGGGCCGTCCAAATTACCATTTGGGGAATGAAATATAAAATTTGGACGGTTGAAGTCTACTGATGTAGAGTGATTTTGCAAGGGGTTTTTAATTGGAAACAATCCCAATGCGTTTTATCACCGCTCAGATCGCCCCAGCGAGGCGATCTTCGCTCGCGCGCTCGACTTCACTCGACGAACAGGAATCGTCACGAGACAGCTCTCGGAGCTGATGGATCCTGCTCGGCCGAGCAGGTCCCGTCAGCGAGAGCGCAGGCTGGCATCCGCCATCGCAGAGGATGAACAGCCGGTGCCGAGAGGCGATTCCTGTTCGTCACCCTGCCCGTTCGTCTCGCGAGCGTGCCTTCTCGCATCGGGATTGTTTCTCGCTTGGGTTGGGGTGTGGAGGGGATCAACCGTTTTCTTCGAAGTAACGCGTGACTTTTATCACGAGTCTTCGTGGGGCGAGACGGACCAGGATCGCCAGAAGTTTGTTCGTGAATCCCGGGATCACAAGGCGTTTGCCTTTCATGAGCCCCCGATAACCCGCTTCGACCACGGGAGCGGCCTCCATCGCGAAAGCATTCTCCCGGATGTGTTCGGTGTTGGACTGTTTTTGAAATTGTGTCCGCGTGGGGCCGGGACAAAAAGCCGTGACCGTGACACCGGTTCCCGAGAGTTCTTCGGCGAGCGCTTCGGTGAAGGAAAGCACATACGCTTTGGAGGCGAAGTAGCAAGCCATGAAAGGACCGGGCTGGAAGGCCGCTGTTGATGCGACGTTCAAGATCCTGCCATGGCCTCGTTGGAGCATCGCGGGAAGAAAGAGGCGTGTCAAATGGGTCGCGGTGATCATGTTGAGGTTCAGCATGGATTCAGTGGCTTTCCAATCGGTGTCAGGGAAAAGGCCGTGAACGCCGAAGCCGGCATTGTTCACGAGGATCTCGACAGCGATCTTTTGATCGTCGATCTCGATTTTGAGTTCCTCGGCCGAGGTGGAAAGGCTTAAGTCTTTGAAGATGGTTTTTACGTCGACGCGATCGGTCGCGCGCAATTCTTCAGCGAGCGCATCTAAGCCGATTTTGTTCCGATCGACAAGAACGAGGGAATAGCCGTTATGAGCAAAAAGCCTGGCGAATTCACGACCCATGCCTTCTGCGGCGCCGGTGATCAGAGCGTATTTTTTTTCCATAGGTTGAAAAAGTTCATAGTCTGAAAAGATATTTGAACCTCTAGGGCTTCTCAAGGCTATTAAGTTTTTAAGACTCCGAGTGACTTTGCGATCCTTGCGAAAACATTGACCGCGCGTTCGATCTCTTGCAAAGAATGGCCCGCGGTGACGGTGGTACGGATCCGGGTGGTGTTGGGCGGAACTGCGGGGGGGAGGATCGGGACAATAAAGATCCCTTCCTGCTTCGCAAGGCGGGTCATTTCCAGGGCTTTTGCGTCGTTGCCGATGATGATCGGGACAATGGGGCTTTGGCTATTCAAAGTGTCAAACCCGTTTGCGTGGAGCGTTTTAATAAAGTATTGCATGTTTTCATGAAGTTTTTTTACGCGCCACGTCTCATCCTCAATGACCTCAAAGGAAGCTTTGGCGGCCGCGGCGGAAGCCGGCGGCAGGGATGCGGAAAAAATAAAAGGGCGGATCGAGTGCCTTAAATAGTTGATGAGCTTGGTATTGCCGGCGATATAACCGCCGATCGAGGGAATGGTTTTACTCAAGGTGCCCATTTTGATATCGATAAGACCTTCCGCCGGGTCGATCCCGAAGTGTTCCTCGATGCCCGTGCCTTTTTTCCCGAGCACTCCCATCGAATGAGCTTCATCGATCATCAGAAGGGCCTTATATTTCCGGCAAAGCCGGATCACTTCCGGGAGGTTAATGATGTCGCCATCCATGCTGAAAACGGCATCCGCCACCACGAGCTTGGCCCCTTTTTTGGGAGCTTCGGCGAGGGTTTTTTCAAGGGATCCCATATCATTGTGCTCAAACCTGAGAAAATGAGCTCGTGAGAGGATACAACCGTCCACAATGCTCGCATGGTTGACCTTGTCAGAAATCACCACATCGTTACGGCCGAGGAGGGCGGAGATCGTTCCGGAATTGGCGCCATAACCCGTTGAGAGAGCGATGGCCTCTTCGGTTTTTTTAAAGGAAGCGATCTTTTTTTCGAGCTCCATATGGATACGGGTGGTTCCCGTCAGGAACCGGACTCCGTGAGTGCCTGTTCCGAATTCTTCAATGGCTTTTTTAGCGGCGGCATTGATCTTCGGGTGCCCTAATAGATCAAGATAAGAATAGGATGAAAATTGAAGCAGGGGCCGGCCCTGGATAGTGATATGGACTCCGTCCACGGCATCCGAAGAATGCATATAGGGATAAACATCGAGCTCCTTGGCTTTTCGGATCCGGGCATTCAAGATCTCGATGCGGGCTAGGAAGGCTTTTTGACCAAAATTTTCGGATTTGTTCATAGGGTTATTCCTTCAGTAGAAAAAGTTTACTGTTATGGATTTTATAGAACATGGGCGCGACTCTGACTTTGGGATAGCGAAGGCGAAGCCGCTTCACCTCGCTTAAGACGAAATCTGTTTCGTTGCCGATCTCGAAGATATGGGAAGCCTTTCTGAAATGTTCTTCGGCGTCCTTTTTCTTCCAGCCACCTCGTTTGACGAGGCCTTTGATGAAGAGATCCTTGCGGGCGGGGAGATTGACCATGCCGCAATGGTCATGCGTGATGAGCGCAATATGGGAGACACCGCCGACGGCGATGGCATACGAGACTTTGAATTCACTATAACGGAGGTTGGCGCCGCCCGTGCGCAATACGAACGCGAAATTGTCCGGGATGCGCAAAAGTTTGCGGCTGTCCATGCACATGCCAATAAGAAGTTCGGCCTGGGAATAAGGTTTGAAAGGGCGTTGCAGATTCTGGTATTCGAGAAGACGTCCAATCGGGGTATTTCTGTATTTGGGAGGAATGTCCGAGATTTTATTGATCGAAATGAGGCGGTTCATATGATCCACGCTGTCTCGCTTAAATGAATTCAATGAAAAGAGGGCCCCACCTCTTATTCCCGGCGAACCAGAAAGACAAGGAGGGTTTCCCCGTGTTTTTGTTTTTGAGCAGGCATTTTATAGCATCTTTCAGCGGCGGCGTCAGCAGATTATTTTTGGCGAGCGTCCGGAAGGACTTGCGCAAGCCGGGACTATTGACCAACGAATTCTAGAAAAGCATCAAACCTATCTCCGACGTCTCGAAAACTTCCCACTCAAAAAAGCGGCCTATTACCGGCAGCTTCAAGATTCGACAGGGATCAAGAGCGTCCGAGGTCTCTCTGAGATCACGGGTGAGGATTGGTCCTACATTGCCAGAGTTCTCAAAACCCTCGAGCTTCCCGCGCCCATTCAGGATTTTTTGAATGCTCACAGGGAACCAGCTGCCGTAAAACATTTCAATCTTCGGCAGCTTTTAGAAATTGTTCGAGCTGGGAGCGAAGGCTGTCAATACTCTCGATTTCGGGAAATGCTTGAAAAAATGAAGCGTTGACATCGAAGGGTTAAGTCAAAATCGTCGCAGACGATCATTGACAGCCCACTTTTCTAGGTTATAATATGTTTAAATGGTCATATAAGAATATGTGAAAATAGCTATATATCCTATGAGCTGTAACTTTCAGGACATCAGGAGGTGCGCAATGCTTGACTTGGCTGACCGAAGAACCGAAAAGGCGAGAAAAGACCACGCGGCCGCTACCGAAGGATTACCGTTCCAGAGGGGCGACGTTCTTTATCATTCCGTTCATGGCCTTTGTGTGGTCAAAGGGGTCTTAGGGAAGCCAAGTGGTTCTGAAGGGATGAGCTATTGGATCGAGCCCTCCCGGCCCGGGAAGCACCTCGCGCGATATTTCGTAGATGTTGAGCAAGCGCATTTATCGGGTTTTCATCGGTTGATGACCGTTCAAGAAACAGAAGAGATCTTTGAGTCTTTTCGTCTCGGAAAAATGAATCCAGAAGAAAATCCGACCGGAGATCTATGCTCTCAACTCCGCATCATGGTACATGTCAATACACCGCAAGCGTTCGCAAAAATGCTCCTGAAATCCGTGTCAGAGAAGTCGGATAACACCCACGGAGAGGGTAAGCTTGTGAAGCGTGCCGCCGATGCATTATCCCAAGAAATAGCGTTGGTGTTGAAGGTTTCTCCCAAAAAAGCATGCTTGATGATCCGGAGGAATTTGCGGTCCCATCTTTCAGATCATTCTTGGGTCGACGATATTCTCACGCCCAAAGATTAAAATGAAAAAAAAGCTCGTAGGGAAATTAATCGCCCATGTGTTGGTCTTGGCTCCTGAGAAAGGTTCATTTCCCCACCTCCTTAAGATCGCAGTGCAATTCGCCGGGATATTCAAAGCTCGAGTAAGGCTACTCGAGTCTTTGAACTTTGCTTCCGAGAAACCCCGGATACCCGCGATCAAACCAGAAGAGACGGAGGCTTTTTATCGGGAATACCTGGAGGCGCTAGCAGATAAAAAAGGGGTCGTGTGGGATGCGGTCATTTTTGGCGACTCATTGGAGAAAGCATTAAAAGAATTTTCTTCCGATGATCTTCTGGTGTTGCTGAAAGGTGATTCTTCATTTGATCTAAAAGAAGTTCTTCGTGAGGCACCCTGTCCAGTTCTTATCGTCCCTCAGGTTTTTACCGGCGATTTCAAAGAAGTTCTTTTGGCGCATGTTAACGGAAGGCCTAGCGACCGGGCGTTGGGGATTGCGGCTCTGTTGAATAAACAGGAAAAGGCTCATGTGAGAGTCCTCGCAACCGGAGCAGGTTCAGCGCTTCTCCTTAGGGCGGCTCAGTCCTGGGCGCAATATCTTTTTGAAACGTGGAACGCAAAAGCGGACTGCAAGATTTTACACGGCGATATGAAACAGATGCTTCTTCAGGAATGTGATTCGGGGAAAGCCGCTCTTTTGATCCTTGGCGCAAATGAATTGGAAGATTGGAGAGACCATCGGTTCCGTCTCTTTTCGCATGCGATGGCGGAAGAAGCGAATTGTCCTGTTATGATGGTGAAATAAAAACATTTTGAAGTGCGCTCGGAGGGTCCAGTGATGAATATGAAAGTCTCGGATCTAATAAGCTCGGCGTCGATTTTGTTAAAGTTTGAAGCGAAAAACAAAAAAGATGTCCTAAGACAGCTAGCGGAAAAATTCCATGAAGTTCATTCTGAGGTGGATCCGAAGCTTTTACTTTCGTCTCTGACGCACCGCGAAGGACTTGGCTCTACAGGGCTCGGAAACGGGATTGCAATACCTCATGCTAAGTCCGAACAGATTGCGAAGCCGAAGGGGTTTTTAGCGGTTTCTAAACAGGGGATCGATTTTCACGCGTTGGACGGGGAGCTTACCCATGTTTTTTTTCTTATGGTCTATCCCCAGGAACCCGTGGGAGTTCACTTGGTGGCTCTGGCCAGTGTTGCGAGATTGTTGCGGGATGAATTTATCGTTGGATTGATCCGGAAGTCAAAGACGTGCGGACAAGTCATTAAAATTATTGCCGAACAGGAATCGAGGCGGGCGGAACCGGTAGGTGTTGCATGTTGATCTTAAATAAAGGCTGCTTTTAAAAACAGGGAGGTGTGAAGTGAGTATTGTAACGTCAAAAATTCGAACAACCACGAACGAACGCGCTGTGGAATTCCGGTTATTCGCGCCGCAGGCTAAAAGCGTCAATGTGTGCGGCACTTTTAATGAATGGCGTACCAATGCAGGCCGTATGACAAAAGATAATTCGGGTGTGTGGAAGGGTTCCGTCTCTTTGAGGCCCGGGAAGTATGAGTATCGATTTTTTGTGGATGGACAGTGGATCGATGATCCTCGCGCCCAAAAGACCGTGGCCAATAAGTTTGGTTCGAGGAATGCTGTTTTAGAAGTAAAATAAAGGATCTTTTTCCGGGCAGAGCTGCGATAGCTTAAAAACGCTCCTGAATGGAGGAACCCTGCACAGCATGAAGATCCGTAAGCTCGCACAACCAAGTATTGGTAAGAGCATGAGGACTCTTTTGCTTTACCTTGGCGTTTTGTGCGCGACTTACTACCTGGCATATCCGTTTTTAGAGATCATGCAAGGAAAAGCTCCTTTAGATTCCTGGAAGCTTTTGTTGCACCTTTTTGCGATCTTGGCGGGAGCCGTCTGGTTCTTTCGACTGTTGATCGATCTGTTTCGAACCAAAAGGCCTTTGAGTGATCGGTTCAAAAGTTTTTGGCGCGGGCCGGGATCGTGGAATTAAAATGCTTTAGCGTGAGCGCATAGCGTATTTTGATTCTGTTGTTTTTATTGAAATTAAATAGCAGTACAAGGTTCTTCCGGTCTATTAAAGTCCTAAAACCCTAATTATAAGAAAGAGAGTGCTATGTTTCGACCTAAATTAGCGACTTGCCTTAAGGATTATTCAAAGGATGTTTTTTTAAAAGATTGTATTGCGGGATTTGTTGTGGGAGTGGTCGCCATTCCTTTGGCGATTGCGTTCGCGATTGCCTCCGGCGTGTCTCCGGACAGGGGTCTTTTTACTGCGATCATTGCCGGTTTTCTCGTGTCGGTGCTTGGCGGAAGCCGCGTGCAGATCGGTGGACCGACCGGTGCTTTTGTGGTTATTGTGTATGGTGTTGTCCAGAAATATGGTATCGACGGTCTTGTTCTCGCTACATTGATGGCTGGCATCCTGCTTGTGATCATGGGAGTTTCGAAACTCGGGACCGCAATTAAATTTATCCCTCATTCGGTGATCGTGGGGTTTACCAGCGGTATCGCGGTAGTCATTTTTTCATCGATGGTTAAAGATTTCCTGGGCTTGAGCATCGATAAAATGCCAGCAGAGTTCGTGGAAAAGTGGCACATGATCATCCAGCATCTTGGGACGGTGAATTATGCCGCGTTGATCCTGGGACTTGTCACGATTTTTATCATTGCCATGACTCCCAAGTTTTCAAAACGTGTCCCCGGAGCTCTTGTAGCCCTTGTGTCTGTCACCGTCATTGCGGCATTCTTTCACCTCCCCGTCGAGACGATCGGTAGCCGTTTTGGAGATCTGCCTCACGGATTACCGATGCCGCATTTTCCACTTCTTAGCCTTTCAAGGCTCCGGGAGCTTTTTCAACCCGCGGTAACGATTGCGCTCTTAGGAGCCATTGAATCATTGCTTTCCGCCGTGGTTGCGGACGGCATGATCGGTGCTAGGCATCGTCCCAATACCGAGCTCATCGGGCAGGGGATCGCCAACGTATGCTCCGCTCTTTTTGGCGGCATGCCAGCGACCGGTGCGATCGCCCGAACCGTAACCAATATTAAAAACGGCGGCAAAACGCCTGTTTCCGGCATCATTCATGCGATCACGGTGCTTCTCATCATGTTGTTCTTCGGGGCCTGGATTAAATTTGTGCCGCTGGCTTGTCTGGCAGGGATCCTGATCGTGGTGGCCTACTATATGAGCGAATGGCGGTCCTTTCGTGAGCTCCTCAAGGGATCTCGAGGCGGGAAGCTCGTTGTAGTTCTGACGTTTCTTCTAACAGTTTTTGTGGATCTTAACGTCGCTATTGAGGTTGGGGTGGTGCTGGCAGCATTTCTCTTTATGAAGCGCATGTCGGAGGTGACTGACGTTAAAATCTTTGCCAGGGAATATGAAGAAGATGAGAAAATGGAACGGGGAGAAGACCTTCCCTTACCAGCTTTTTCACTTCCTTCGCGGGTGGAGGTTTACGAGATCAATGGCCCTCTTTTCTTTGGAGCCGCCAATAGCTTTGAAGAGGCTGAAAGGGAGGTTCATGAGAAACCCATGGTACGGATCCTGAGATTCCGGGACGTGCCTTTGATCGATTCGACAGGAATGCACGCTCTTAAAGGTTTTTACAATAAGAACAAGCGCGAAGGTATCCGTCTTGTGATCACAGGGCTTCATGTTCAGCCGCTCAACGAAATGGTCAAATCCAATCTTTATGACCTGGTCGGTGAGGAGAATGTGTTTGCGAGTATGCAAGAGTCGATCGCTCGCGCGGAAGTATTGTTGAAGGAAATGAAATAAACTCAACGGAAGTTCAACGGAGAAAGTCCCTATGAAAAAGATCGATGACATGGTATTCAAGATAAAGGCGGATTTTTTGAAAGCTTTGGCGCACCCGGCCCGTCTTCAAGTCATTGAGTATCTCAAGGACGGAGAAGCCAGCGTGGGGAAATTGGTGCAAGCACTCGGGATCGAGCAGTCCAGTTTATCGCGGCATTTGGCCACGCTTCGGGATCTCGGTGTTTTGTCGGCGCGTCAGGAAAAGACGAATGTTTACTACAACCTTCAGGATCATGATATTTTTAAAGTGTTGAGGCCGATCGCGGAACTTCTTCGAAAAAAGTTAAGAAGGAGTGAGAAAATTCTGGAAAGTCTCGGAGAGGATTAGGGAGTGACATGGCTATGCGAGACAGAAATAGAGCGTTTTTGAAACGCATCTTTTAGAAAGCGGGAAATGGTATGCAGTTGACTTTTCGTTCGATAGAAAAGGCTTTCGAGATTGAGGAAAAAACACTTTATCATTGGCTTAATGACCGAGGAATGCCGGCCGTCAAAGCTAATGGGCAGTATTTTTTTAATTCCGTGGAGGTTCTGGAATGGGCGCTGAAATATAAGATCCCTTTGACGCTCGGAGCCTTGAAGCTCTGCGAAAAGAATCGTCTGGGGCAGGATATTCTAACCCCTGCTCTTATCCGTGGAGGGGTTCACTTTGGGATCAAAGGCAATCGTCGCGAGGAGATCTTTGGGGAAGTCTTGAACTCCTTGCCACTCCCGGGCCATATTGACCGTGCTTCTTTGAAAGAAATGCTTATTTCCCGTGAGCAGTCAGGTGCGACCGGTATCGGAAACGGTATTGCCATCCCGCATGTCAAACACCCCGTGATCTTCGCCGGCCTCGACCCCGTGGTAGGTCTTTTCTTCCTGGAAACTCCGGTGGATTTTGCTGCTCTTGACGGGGAACGGGTCCACACGCTCTTTGTGATATTGTCTGGCTCTTTTAAAGGACATTTGTCTCTCTTGTCACGGTTGGCATTTGGTCTGCAGAATGAAAGCGTGAAGGCTGCCTTGGCACGTCGCTCGAATCCTGAGGAGATCCTCGCGACATTCCAGGTCGCGGAAGCAAAAACTGCGCGGACTTCTTGATGGAATTCTTACTCGGTGGGTCATGGCCGGTTCCATTCGGCGAGTTTTCACTTAAGCTTGATCCCCTGAGCTTCGTATTTCTTATCGCGATCACGATTCTTGTGTTGTGCTCTGGGGTCTACGGTCTTGGGTACATGCGCCCTTACCAAGGAAAGAAACCTTTGGGGTTTCATGTATTTTTTTATCTGATCTTTGCCCTAGCTCTTGTTCTTATCGTCACGGCCAACAATGTGATTCTTTTCCTGGGGGCGTGGGAGGCCATGACCCTTTCGACGTTTTTTCTGATCATCTTCAACGATGAGAAGTCCGCCGTGCGTAAGGCGGGATTTATTTATCTGATTGCGTCCCATTGCGCGACGTTCTTTCTTTTTCTAATGTTCTTTCTAATGGCTCACGCTTCCGGATCGATGGATTTCAATATCATGGCGCGGACGAATTTCTCGCCTCTTTTCGCGGGGGCGGTCTTCCTTCTGGCTTTGGCGGGTTTCGGTGTCAAGGCGGGGTTCATTCCAGTGCATATTTGGTTGCCCTATGCCCATCCGGTGGCGCCTTCCCATATCTCCGCGCTTTTGTCAGGGATCTCGATCAAGATGGGGATCTACGGGATCTGCCGCGTGCTATGGATCATGAAAGTCCTTCCGGCCTGGTGTGGGTACGTTCTTTTGATGATCGGCGCTATCTCCGGCCTTATGGGTGTTCTCTATGCTCTTGGACAACACGAGTTGAAGAAGTTATTGGCTTATCACAGCGTTGAAAATATCGGCATTATTGCCTTGGGGCTCGGAGTGGGGGTCTTGGGTCGGAGTTATCAGATTCCCTTTCTCGCGGTGCTTGGATTTGGCGGAGGCCTCCTGCATGTTCTGAACCACTCGCTTTTCAAAGGGCTTCTGTTTTTGGGAGCAGGTTCAGTCATTCAAAAAACGCACTCCGGAGAGATGGATCATCTTGGAGGCTTGGCGAAGACTCTGCCGGTGACAAGCGTTCTTTTTATGGTGGGGGCGCTCTCGATCTGCGGTTTGCCGCTCTTTAACGGGTTCATCAGTGAATTCATTATCTATTTCGGACTTTTTCAGGGACTTTTCGGGCTTCCTGTGCACGGCGTAATCGCTTCCTCTATAGGGATCTTGTCCCTGGCTCTTATGGGGGCCCTCGCATTGGCCTGTTTTAGTAAAGTCTATGGGACTGTTTTCCTTGGCAAACCTCGTGAAGGTTTAAGAGGAGCCTCACATGCGCATCTAAAAATCGGGGAAGCGACATCCGCGAGAACCCCAGAGGAGCAAGGTCGCTGTCTTGAGGAGACGTCAAAATGGATGCTTCTTCCCATGATGCTTCTGGCGGGATTATGTATCTGGATCGGGCTTGTTCCCCGAAGCGTGACCGGTTTGGTCTTTCTTGGCGGGGCTTACCTTACGCATGTGGATCTCTCAACGATCCCGATCGAACAGGTTCTCACGCCTTTAACGATGGTCATCCGGATGGCGTTTCTTTTTCTCTCACTCATCTTAGGATTAATCGCTGTTCGTCGGCTACTCTTAGGGGCGGCGCCTATGCCGATCCGGGAGACGTGGAGCTGTGGTTTCGCGCAGGTCTCTTCGAGGTTTCAATACACGTCCGCGTCTTTTGCCCGACTGATCGTTAATCTGATGAAACGTACGCTGCTTTTCCGTCGCCATGGGGGAGAGGTCTCCGGAGCTTTCCCGGAGAAGACGCACTTAGCTTCTTCTGTTCATGATGCTTCTGAAGAGTTGGTTTTTGCGCCCGGCCTTGCTTTTCTGAATGATTTGTCTAAAAAACTGGGCCATAGCCGTATTCGTCACATCCAGCTTTACTTAATGTACATTCTGCTGTTTCTCGTGTTTTTACTCGTTTGGAAATTAAAATAACAAAAAAAGAGGCGGCTTGTGAGTTCTGTTCTGAGTATGGCGTTTCCAATATTGTCTCACTGGCTGATCGTTTGTTTTCTTTCGCCGCTTTTTCTCGGGGTGATCGCCAAGGTTAAAGCTTTTTTCTCCGGAAAAGTGGGTCCGTCGGTATTTCAGCCCTATTTTGATCTGGCAAAACTTTTTCGTAAGAAGTGCGTTTACAGTTCTACCGTGACATGGATCTTCCGTGCGGCTCCGGTTGTGATTCTCGCCGTCATGTTGGTTTTGGCGCTCTTAGTGCCCTTTGGTAGATTCAAAGCGCCGGTGCAATTTTCGGGCGATATCCTTTTGGCGGTCTATCTCTTGGCTTTGGGCAGGTTCTTTATGATCCTAGCTGCCCTGGACACGGGGTCCAGTTTCGAGGGGATGGGGGCGAGTCGTGAAGCGTATTTTTCGTGTTTATCCGAATTGGCGATGTTTATGAACTTTATCACGCTCGCTTTGCTCGCCAAGAGCATTTCTCTTTCTCAAATGGTCGGGGCGCATATTCCTATGACCTGGGGCGGCCTGGAACCGGCATTGCTTTTGGTCGTGGCGAGTTTTTTTATTGTGCTCTTGGCGGAAAACTGTCGCATTCCGGTGGACGATCCTGAGACGCATCTGGAGCTTACCATGATCCACGAAGTGATGATCCTGGATCACAGCGGCGTTGATCTAGCCTACATGCTTTATGCTGCGGCGATGAAATTATTTATTTTCTCGGGGCTTCTGGTTTCTATCATCATCCCGGTTCGGACCGGAGATCATTGGACGGATATGGCGATCTTCTTCGGGGCGATGTTGGGACTAGCCGTTCTCATAGGAATCGTAGAATCCACCATGGCCCGTCTTCGGCTGAATCGCGTGCGGCTTTTATTATTGATCTCGTTCGCGTTGGCTTTCTTTGGTCTCATCGTCACTTTGTGGAGGGCGTAGGGTATGATGTCCTGGATCGATGTGAGCTGTATTTTGGCCGTGTTCCTGGCGTTGACCATCCTGGCAACCCATCGCATCGTGGGAATGATCAAGATCATTGCTTTGCAGTCGTTCCTCTTGAGCTTTGTCCCCTTATTCTTACACGCGGAAGCCATTTCAGGCCGCGATATCATGCTTTCAGGCGGAACCATGGTCCTCAAGGCCGTGTTGGTGCCTGCCATTTTATTCTGGACGATCCGGCACATTTCCATGCGGTCTGAGATCAAGCCCATTATCGGGCTTGGGACCTCGATCCTCTGCGGGGCAGTCTTGATCGCCGTTGCTTTCTGGATCTCTTTGTCACTTCGTTTGCCGGGGAAATTCGAGTCGAGTCTGGTGCTGCCGTGTTCTCTCGCGACCATGCTTTTGGGTTTCATGATCATGGTGACCCGAACCCGCGCTATTACCCAGGTGTTGGGCTATTTGGTGATCGAGAACGGGATCTTTCTTTTCGCGAGTTCTTTATACGATGCGATGCCGATGCTCATTGAAATGGGTATTCTGCTGGATATTTTTGTCGCGGTTTTCATCATGGCTATCGTCCTGAATCACATCAATGAAGAATTTGAACGGACCCGGAGCCCCGTACACCGGCCTAAATGGGGAGAGAGCCAGTGATGTTGTCGCTTTTAATTGCCATCCCGTTCTTAGGCGCCCTTGCCGTATTGTTACCGGTAAGGACTATGTTCAGGGTGTGGTTTTTATTCGCGATCTCTTTCGTTCATGCCGTCGGCACGGCGTCTTTCTGGTGGCGATTGCCAGCCTCTGAGTGGCAGGGTTATTTAACTCTGGATCCTCTTGGGCTTATCCTGCTCTCGGTCATCAGTCTTCTTTTTCTTTCCGTATCTTTTTTTATGATCGGCTATTTTCAACATGAGCACAGGAGCAACCGGATATTTACGGCGTCCATCCTGGCGCTCTTGTCCACGATGACGCTCGTTTCAGTAAGTTATCATATGGGGCTTATGTGGGTGGCGATCGAGACAACCACGCTCTTTAGCGCGCCTTTGATCAGCTTCCATCGCAATTGGGGAACTCTGGAAGCGACCTGGAAGTATTTACTGGTTTGCTCCGTGGGGATCGCTTTGGCGCTTATGGGGACGTTTTTTCTTGCCATTTCCGCGCATGACGTGCACACGCTTCTTTTGCCGTCGATCCTCAGCGGCGCGTCGTCTCTCTCGGTCAATTGGCTGAAGCTGAGTGTTATTTTTCTGTTTGTGGGTTATGGCTGCAAGATGGGGCTCGCCCCGATGCACAGTTGGAAGCCGGAAGCCTATGGTCAGGCGACCGGGATGGTGGGCGTTTTGATGGCCGGGGGATTGACGCAGTGCTCTTTCCTGGCTCTGATGCGGGTAAGTCAGATCTGTTACAAAACAGGACTCAGTGATTTTTACGCGTCTATCTTGATCGTCACAGGTATTTTGTCGCTTGTAGTCCCCGCGATACTTCTCTTAGGCGAAAAAAAGCTCAAAAGGTCTTTCGCGTTTTCTTCGGTCGAGCATATGGGGCTTTTGGTCCTGGGGTTGGGCCTGGGAGGGGTCGGCATCTTGGGGGCCTTATTCCATATGATCAACAACGCCTTGGCAAAAGTAGTGATGTTCCTTACGGCCGGGTCTGTGGCGCAGAAGTATGGGTCTTCGCACGCCACAGAAGTTCGCGGGGTCATCCATATTTATCCCGTAACGGGCATTCTCCTTATTGTGTCATTGCTCGCTGGGACCGGAATGTTTCCGTTCGCCACGTTCCATAGCGAGCTTTTGATCATCAACGCCGCGATCATTTCGAAGCATTATGTTTTAGCGGGCGGGATCATTTTGTGCCTCGCTATTATCTTTATTGGAATAGCCCGGATCGTTCTGGAGTTTGTTTACGGGAAGCCGACGGAACCGGTCTTGGATAAAAAAGAGAATTTTTTCATCAACATTACGATCGCGTCAGCGGCCGTGGCGCTCATAGGATTTGGTTTGTGGATGCCGGCTCCCTTGAGTCGCGTGCTTCATGATGCGGTGGCTTTGATCGTAGGGTAAAAGGTTTTTTTTGCTCACGGAATGAGGGTTTATGGAATTGTTTAATGGCGGTCATGTTGCGTTAAAAGATATTCCGCTCTTGGCGGAAAAGGAATTTCGCGAAGAAGTGCTTCTTCGTTGCCGTGACGGCGCCCGCCTTGCAAACTTTTTCGGAAGTCTGGAGGACGGGGGGAACGTTCGCCTTATTGCAATCCTGTCGGTTGATGAAGAATCGGAACTGCAGATATTTTCGACCAAAGTTCTGGCGGAATCTCCACGCTATAAATCTTTGACCAAAGAGCTCCTCCAGGCGCATTTGTTCGAACGCGAGATCGCAGAGCAGTGGGCGATCCTTCCCGAAGGGCACCCGTGGCTCAAGCCGGTAAGATATCACACGAATTATCGTGCCGTTCCCGATCTTTGGAAGGATATCACGCAGCAGACTATTCCGGGATCTTATCCTTTCTATGCCGTGGGGGGCGAGGAGGTCCATGAAGTGGGCGTGGGGCCGGTGCATGCCGGTATTATCGAACCCGGACATTTCCGGTTTCAATGTCATGGCGAAGAGATCATCCATTTGGAGACCCAATTAGGATACCAGCATCGAGGCATTGAGCCTCTCATGTGTGGAAGGGATTTGAAACGAGGGGTGCTTTTAAGCGAGTCCATCGCAGGGGATACATCGATCGGCCATTCCACAGCGTTCTGTGAAGTGGTGGAGTCCCTGGCGAGTTGCAACGTCCCGATCAAAGCGCAGGCCATTCGTGCGATCGGATTGGAATTGGAACGGCTCGCGAATCATGTGGGCGATCTGGGCGCTTTGGGAATGGATGCCGGCTTTTCGCCGACCAGCGCGTATTTTGGCCGTATGCGCGGGGATTATCTAAATTTGTTGCTGGAACTGACGGGAAACCGTTTTGGTAAGGGGCTGTGTCGGCCGGGAGGGGTCCTTTTTGATATGGATACCGCAATGGCCGAGGATTTTTGCCGTAAACTCAAGCGTTATAAAAAAGAATTTGAAGATGTGAGCGAATTGCTTTTCACTCGGACGTCGGTCCTTGCGCGTTTTGAAGGTATCGGGGTGGTGCCTCTGAAGATCGCGAAAAGCCTGGGGTTGGTCGGTCCCGTTGCGCGTGCGAGCCAGCTGGAACAAGACGTGCGTATTGATCACTCCTCCGGGATGTGGCAATTTTATCATGTCCCCATTTCTTTGGCCGCGACGGGGGATGTGTATGCGCGCGCTTTGGTGCGCCGACAGGAAGTGATGCGTTCGCTGGAATTTCTGCTGAAGCTTTTACCCTCTCTACCCAAGGGGGGGATTTTTTCCTCTCTCGGTCCTCTGAAGACGGATACGCTTGCCCTTTCTCTGGTGGAGGGATGGCGCGGTGAGATCATGCATGTCGGCATGACGGATAGCCAAGGCGCCCTGATGCGGTACAAGATCAAAGACCCGTCGTTTCATAATTGGTTTGCCTTAACCTTGGCGATGCGTAACCAGGAAATATCTGATTTTCCCTTATGCAATAAAAGCTTCAATTTATCCTATTGCGGGCATGACCTGTGAAGTCAGATCGCAGTAGGACCATGGTGACACTATGCTGAAAATTTTAATGACACGTTTCAGACAGGGATGCCGGACCTTGTCTTTTCCAAAGGGGAAGCTTCCCGTCCTGCCGGCGCGCTATCGAGGCCGGCCCATCATCGCGGCTCAGGAAGACAGCGTGGATCTCGGGGAAATAACTTATATCCCGGATAGCGGCATTCGACACTCCAACGATTTTCGGATGGCAGTATCGAAGCGTGAAGATCTCATTCTCAAGAGCGATGTGGACGCGCTCGCGTATGCCTTGAATAAAAAAATCGCGAAGATGTTTGGCCGGTCGCTCAAACTTCGGCAGGTCTCGGCCGGGGGTTGCAATGCTTGTGAGGCGGACATTAATGTCCTTAACACGCCCGTTTTTGATCTGAGTCGTTTTGGTATCCAGTTTGTGGCCTCGCCCCGTCATGCCGACGGGCTTGTTGTCACGGGTCCTGTTACGCGTAATATGAGAGAGGCGCTTCTGAAAACTTACGAAGCTGTGCCGGATCCCAAGATCGTGATTGCCATCGGCGCTTGCGCGATTTCCGGAGGCATTTTTGCAAATAGCCCTGAGTCTTCCAAGGGGCTGGACACGATTCTCCCCGTCGATCTTTACATCCCCGGGTGCCCGCCGCATCCCCTGACCATCCTCGATGGATTCTTACGATTGATGGGAAGAATCAAAAAAGATCAGCCATGAAGCGTAGGATCGCGGAAGAGACGATTCTTTTTATCAGTGTTTTGAAGTGGTTTATTCTCGCGAGCATTATTGGAGTCGTTGTTGGCTCTGCAACGGCGGTGTTTCTTAAACTGCTTAGCTGGAGTGTGGCCTTCGCAGAAAGGAGCACTTATTCTTTCCTTCTGCTCCCTGTAGCCCTTTTTCTAAGTGCCCTGATTATCAAATACTTCGCACCGGATGCAGAGGGCCATGGCACCGAGAAGGTCATCGAAGCTATCCACAAATCTTCTGGAAAGATCAAGGCGGCTGTAGTTCCGGTCAAACTGGTTGCAACGATCATTACGATCGCTTTGGGCGGTTCAGCAGGAAAGGAAGGCCCCTGTGCCCAGATCGGGGGAGGGCTTTCCTCCATTTTTGCCGATTTGTTCAAATTTGACGACAAGGATCGAAAAAAACTGGTGATTTGCGGTATTAGCGCCGGATTTGCCTCGGTTTTTGGAACCCCGATTGCCGGGGCCCTTTTTGGTGTTGAGGTTCTTTTTGTCGGAAGTATTCTTTACGATGTGCTGTTGCCGTCGTTTATCGCAGGTGTTACGAGCTATCATGTTTCGAACGCTCTCGGAATCTCCTATTTTTATCACCCCATGAATTTTGTTCCTCAATTCAGCGAATTCTTTTTCATCCAAATATGTTTTGCCGGAGTTTTTTTTGGTATCTGTGCCCTTCTTCTTGTGGAGATTTTAAAGTTAGGTAAATTTCTTTCTCGAAAACTAAAGCTATGGGCGCCTTTTAAAGGATTGGTCGGCGGATTTGTGCTTGTAGTTCTGGCGTTTCTGCTGTCAAAACAATATCTCGGGCTGGGGCTGGATACGATCGAGTCATGTTTGCAGGGGCAAAACGTTCCGTGGCATGCGACTTTTTCTAAAATGTTGTTCACCTCTGTAACGCTGAACTTCGGGGGCAGCGGAGGCATCGTAACGCCTATCTTTTTTGTGGGAGCTACGGCGGGATCCCTCTATGCGAGTTGGGCCGGGCTAGATCCTGCGACTTTATCAGCGATCGGTTTTGTCGCCGTCCTTGCGGGTGCTGCCAATACTCCGATCGCTGCGAGCATTATGGCCATCGAAGTCTTTGGTCCCTCCATCGCTCCTTATGCATCCATTGCTTGCGTCATCAGTTTTTTGATGACAGGCCACCGGAGTGTTTATGACTCCCAAATTTTAGCGGTCAAAAAGACCCCCTCGGTGGATGTGGCCTTAGGTAAAGAGATGGGGGATCTGAAAGCGCAGTTAAGCCTTCGGGAAAAGAGTTGGTCTCAAAGTATCAAGCGCTTTTATGTTTTTATCAGAAAGCGATTTGGGCGATCCAAAACCCAAAGGCCAAATTGACATCACGCTACGGATGCTGAAGAGATAGTGCTATGCGGCGGGATGCTGAAGTTGAAACGCGGCGAAAAAGGAGGCTGGGTTCTCTCTTTAGAATAAACAACCAAGTTTACGGATAGGTTCGAAGGCGTTCTGTTCAGGGGAACGGAATGAGAGCGCATCGTTTTCAATTCGACATAACAAACTGGAGTTATGAAATGCAAAAGAATATTCTCGTGATCGATAGTGACCCCGTGGCTGGAGAAAAGATCGCGGCAGTCCTGCGAGGGGAAGGGTACGCAGCTGCGGTATCGTCGAATTTTGAGGATGCCTGTCAAAAAGCACGCCAGAAAATTCCGGCTCTTGTCGTTATCGATATGGGCATACCGGACATTGCAGGATTTGAAGCTTGTCGCAAGATCAAGGAGATGTTCAAGCCGCGTCCGCCGCGGGTAATTGTAATCACCGGTAAAATCACTATGGCCGATCGCATGCGGGCTCGAACGGTGGGGGCGGATGATTTCGTCGCCAAGACTTTGGATATGTCTAACTTGATACAAAGTGTGCGGAAGATTTTTACATTGTGAGGATGGCAGAGTTGCCATACGGCTCTTTTTAAATAAAAAGGGATTGAAAATCCGAGACGCTGGCTCGGAAATTATCTCTTACCCCGCTATGGATACTTACTGGACATACAAAAGAGAGAAAAACTGCAGGCTGTTTTCTTTTTGCTCTTAATCCCAATCGCCCTTATCCAGTCCTCCCGCATTTAGCGCGAGATCCGAGGGGCTCCACAGGTATTCGATTTCATGATACTCTTTGGCATGAGGAGAACCTTCTTGGGGAACTTGAGCGATGAAACTAAAAAGGGATCACGTCGGCACCGGCTCCGAGCCGTTGATCTTCAAAATATCGAAGGCGATTCCGTTGCGCGGCTCACGGGATTCGAGAACGAAGTTTTAACTGGAATACGAACTTTCGGGGATTCTCCGCTAGAAAAACTGATTTCCGAGGAAGAGGCTCCCTCCCTGCGCAATCAGGATATCCAGAGACTACGGCGACTTCGACGTTATATCAAATACGCCCGGCTTACTCCGAAACAAAGGCGGGCTTATGAACTGTTTTCTCTCAGCCGGGACTCCGATATGACACTCCGTAAACTTTCCGCAAAGCTTGGGATCAGTCTCTCAAGCGCATGGGCCAGAGTTAAAGGGGCTGTTAAGCGGCTTGAGCAGATCAAGAAACGCCAAGAAGAAGGCGCAAAACTGAAGGCGATCCTGGATGGAGTCCTTTACGCCGGGAAACTGAAGCGTGTCTTCCTCCTTTATTTCGAAAGATGCTGGCCTCCGCCTATGATCGCCAGATCTCTCCACTCGAACCTTTCCACGATCTACAGCAATCTCCGCACGATACGCTTTCTTGCCAAGGCCTATTCTTCGGAAAAATAGGATCCTTCTGGCAGGTACGAAAAATAATTACGCACCTGTAGAAAAATCCTCGAACAAAACTGGCTGATTTGCCCTAATGTAAGGGGACCTTTTGAGGTTTTAGCCTCAGATCTTCTTCCCCAAGCCGCTACGTATAGGGGCGGCGGGATTCGTTTTGGCGAGTCCCGCGACTTTCGGGGACCTAAAGCCCTGCATTCCCTGATATTCTGAGATTAAAGGCCTCAAGGGAATGGCTAGCTGTCCGGTCTTTAAGGGAACAAATTCTTGCCCGATTGGGCAAACTTAAAGGAGCCGGATTCTGTCATGAACCAAGTGCCATCCGAAGTTCTCTCCACTGCGAAACCCGCATTGCGTTCCGTCTGTTCTGACGAATTCCCTAAGCGAAGCCGTATGCTTATTGCTTTTTTTAGGCATACACAGGATGGGGAAAAAGGGTGGGGTCCAGAGTTTCCCCCGGCATTTTCTCGTAAGTCCTTTACCTGCCTCGCAAAAGCCGCTCGACTTCTTTCCCGACCAATCCCTCTCTTCATAAGCATTTTGAGGGGAGATGGATTGGTCGGGAAAGGGATGCTTGTTGCTCGGCAGGTAAAGCATTCGTTTGATGCCGGGGGGAATGGGTTATGAAGTTGATGGTAAGGGATTGCAATATTCTTGCGTGGCTCTTGCATATGAAATTCAGTCATCTGGATCAGATCGGCCGGAAGTTTTTTCCGGGATGTAATATTCACCGGGCACCGTACAGGCGAATGCTGAAGCTGATGGATGCGGGGCTTGTGGCTACCCGGAAGGTTTATAGCGATCCGAGGGATTTGTATATTCCGACACAGGCGGTGATAAAAGTGTTGGAGGACAGTGGCAATCCATTTGCCATCGCGCTTGCCAAGGATAAGACCTTTCCCAATTACTTTCACGATCGGGGTTTGGTCGATATGCGGATACTCTTTGAGGAGCTTGGGATCGGCCTCTGGATACCGGAACGGGTGATCCGTTCCGTGAAACCCCGTGGAGGTTCGCCGGACGCTTTGATCTTAAACGTGGATCAAGTCTATGCGGTTGAATATGAGCGGACAGAAAAGGAGCCTGCCCGGTACAAGAAGATATTCGACCGCTTCAACTATTCGGACAAGTTCGCAAAGGTGCTATACATTCTGCCGACTGAAAAACGGATCGAATCCTTGAAAAAGAAAATGGGCTATATCTGGCAGAAGTTTTACTTCGTAAGCGAAGAGTGCCTGCATCTCGAAAAGGGGGATGCTGTTTCCCGCTCATCCCAAGGAGAACTGCCTATAAGGGCACTCGCAGAATACTCCATGACCGGAAGTCTTCATGATATGACCCGGGAAGAGATCAAAGAGGTGGTGGAATCCAAAACTCCGGGTGCATGGCAGAATAGCAAGCTATTCGCTTCATACGGTGGCGGGGGCGATCCGTGTGACGATGATTCTGATTTTGACGATGATACGGATTCGGACGATGATGATGATCCGCAAATAGATCCGGGAGAAAACCGGGATGGCGACGATGATGATGAGGAGGACGAAGGCCGATGATCCGGCAGACGCCTCTCAAAACCATCCGAGCTTACTGCCTTCAGTGTGCCGGAGGGCATCCCAAAGAGGTTCGATACTGCTCCGTCCAGGAATGTCCCTTGCATTTCTATCGTTTCGGGACAAATCCGCACCGGCAGGGTGTGGGACCCGGAAGGATCATTTTTCGCATGGAAACCGTTGTTGAGTCGGCAAAAATCTCAAAAGAATCAGAATAAAACGAAGATCTGGAAAATCACCAACCCTAGGGAAAGGAGGTTAGGAAAAGATGAAACAACGAAAATGATTCAAAAGAAAGGCCGGTGGCTACATCGGAAACCCATTCATTTTGAAGTGAGGATCGTTGCCTGCGGCGTTTATCCCGAACTGGACCGTAATCCCGGAAATTTCTTTGCGCAGATGACAGAGAATGATCGCGAGGATGAATTTGTGGAGGTTTTGGGGCATTTGTGGGCGGGAACAATCCGTGAAGGCTCGAAAACCCCGGTAGAGCCAGCGAAAGATCAGCTCGGATTACGAGTTGCAAATGCATAGATAATGAGTATATTGTACTCATGCGAAGAATCCGGAGAGGGCTACGATGAAGAAAACCAGAAGATGGAACAAGATCACAACGATTCATCACTTCAAGAATTTAGAAACGGTTCGCGTTTTTGGAATCGCAAGGGTTTCTACTGATAAGCAAGCTAAGTACGGAGAATCTCTTGAGCATCAACGTGAAGTGATCTCGAATTGGGTCAAGTCCAAGGCAAGCATCAATGTGCCGCAGGAATGGAAGGTCGTTGATCTTTTCATTGAAAATGATGATAAGGATGGTGTCAAAAGAGGCAGAACAGCGACTAAACGGGAAGGGAGACACGGCCTTTCGAAAGCGCTTGAGCTTGCGAAGGCGCGTTTAGTCGATGTGGTCGTGGTAACGAAACTAGACCGGATTGCCCGAAACGTAAAGGATTACATCGATATTTCCGCCGAGTTTAACGAAAACGACGTGGCGTTGGTCTGTCTCGACCTCGACATTGATACCTCAACGCCTGATGGCCAGATGATCATGCGAAATCATGCGAATCTGGCCCAATGGCAGGCGGAGCGCATTGCTCAATATAGCGTGGAGACCGTGAAACGCCATGCAAAGCAGGGCAGACCCCTTGGCTCTCCGCCGATGGGATATCGTGTTATCCATCAAGCTGATGGAAAACACACATTGAAACCTGATCCGGTTTATCAAAAACACATCGAAGTCATTGATAAGCTTTATCTGACTTCTCAAAGTCTGGACCGGGTTGTTCGAGAGCTTCATAATAAAGGATATAAAAGCCCCAAAGGGAAAACATACTCGAAGCCGCAAGTCTCACGGATTCTTCAGAACATCCGCTACACGGGCCGACAGGAATATGATGGTGCTGTTTATGACGGTAACTGGCCGTCTCTTCGGTCTTCTGCTACTCAAGCCATGATCGAAAAGATCTTTAACCGGAATCGGAAACATCGTCGCAGCATCACTCGCCCCATGCGCTATGCTTATCTTCTCCAAGGATTGCTGAAATGTCCTCACTGCCATTCGAGCATGACTCCTAAATCCGGAACGGGAAGGCATGGAAAAAACTATCCGTATTACTTGTGCGTGAAAGCGGATAAAACGGAGGGTATCGATTGCGAGGAAATTTATCTCCCGGCAGAAGCGATTGATAATGCTGTGATCGATTATTTAAAAGAGCTTCGTCTGAAACCCGGTGTCATTGAAAAAGTTATTGGAAAAGCGAATGATTCGACTTCGTCACGGATAGGACATATTCAGAAAGACCTTGAGCGGGTGCGCGAGAAGCTGAAAGACGTCCGCACTAAAATCTCGAACTTGGTGGACATCCTTGCGGATAAAGGTGTTTCCCAGCTCAAAGCGATCAAAGAAAAACTCGAGATGCTGGACCAGGAAGAAAAAGAGCTTACGCTTGAGGAAAAACGTTTGGATCAAGAAACAAGGGCCGAAAAAGCCCAAGCGTCAGCCGCTCACCAGCAGATCCAAAGTCTCAACCTTTTCAGCGACTTATTCCGCTTGAACAAAGATCGGCCGGAAAAAATTAAAATGATCCTCCCGCGTTTTGTGAACTTTGTAGTTTGCCATATGACGGACAAGCAAAAAGGGATCGGGCGGCTTGATGTGGGGCTTTTTGGCAAACCGTTTATTGGTGACGGCAATGCGGAAATATGGAATGAGGCTTTACAGGAATTGGCGGTTCAGTACCAAAAAGAGTCTTCTAAGGACTCTATTGCCCCCGGATCAGCAAACCCTCTTTTGACCAGAGGGTTGCTGGTTCGTCCGGGAGGAACAACTGGGGTCCCTTGTGCTATTCCTGGTGAACCAAAAAAAATAACAAAATTTTTGGTTCGCCCGGGAGTAATAAATGGGGCGGTCGACGGGATTTGAACCCGCGACCCCAAGATCCACAATCTTGTGCTCTAACCAACTGAGCTACGACCGCCATGATTTTGTTAATGAAATTCGAATGAAACAGGAGGGCATTATAACGAAAAAAGTGTTTTAGGGAAGGAAGAAAGACATATAATGGCCCAAGCGCAGTGCAATTCTTACTCTGGGGAGGGGATATTCATGAGAGAGTTTTTGGTTGGGTTGCTGGTGATCGTGATGGCCTTGGTTCTTTCCGGGATCGGGATCCTTCTTTTTCCGCTTTTGCTTGTGATGGGGATGTTCCTTCGTCTAGCCCTTGGGCTGATCATTCTGCTTTTAGCGATATGGCTCATCGGGAAAGTGACGCTTTATCTGATCGAAGCTCTTCGGAAAAAATAAGTCGGCATAGGATAACTTATGGAACGGTTAATGACGGCGAAGCAAGTGAGTGAGTTGATCGAGGTGAAACCTTCCACGGTCTATCAATGGGTCCATCTGGGGCTCATCCCTTACGTGAAGCTTGGCAAATGTGTGCGTTTTAAGAAAGCCGAGCTTTTTCGCTGGATCGACAAGAACTTCCGCAAAGAACGCATTTCCTTCCGGTCAGCTGAAAAGGTCCTCGGTAAATATCCTTCTTCCAAACAGAAAGAATTCTTCGAGTTGGAATGACCGCGGATAGCGTAATGAGTACGGGGTACGGCGAAGAAAAACACATGACGCCGTACGCCTTACACCGTACGGGCGTTCTTGCTTTCCCTCTTTAGTAGGCCTACAATAAAGTCGTAGATAGAAGTGCCGGAAGTTGGGCGATTCGTGGATTTTACACCCTAGCGGCAACTAGGAGGTGTGCTATGACAGATCCTCAGAGGCATAAATTGGTCGCCAGTGGCGCGTTGGCAATGACCGTGTGTCTGATCCTTTATTTGATCGTGTTCGGACTCCACTCTTTTGATCCGAAGAGTTTGATCCTTTTTGTCGGATTTTTTGCGGTGGCCGCGAAGCTTTCTACGGTTAAGCATAAACACAATCCGATGATCTAACGCCGTACGCCTTCCGTCGTACGAAAGTGTTTTAGCGGCGCTCTTTTGCGATTGTAAATCCAGCCTTCCTTCAGTACACTACTCAGCTTATGAAAGAAGAAATTACTGCACTCAAGGACCGCCTTACGGATCTCAAGGAAAAGCTCCAAGAGATAAGGGGGTATCTTTGACCTGGAGGCCCAGGAGCGCGAGATCTCTGATATTAATATAAAAATGACCGCGGCGGATTTCTGGGACCACCCGCAAAGTGCCCAGGCCACGGTCGAGCGCCTAAAAATCCTCAAAAAAGTCGTGGAACCCTGGCACAAGGCCCATCAAGCTTCCGGCGATCTTCTGGAACTGATCGGGATGATGGATGAAAATCAGGGAGAATCGCTTAAAGAATTTCAGGACGACGTCGCAAAACTTTCCCGGGAAGTCGAGCTCCTTGAATTTCAGCGCCTTTTATCTGGACCCTTTGATCCCAATAATGCGATCGTGAGCATCAACTCCGGCGCGGGCGGGACCGAGGCTTGCGATTGGGCGCAAATGCTTTATCGGATGTACACGCGCTGGGCAGAGCAACATGATTACGCGGTTCAAATGGTCGATCTGATGCAAGGGGAAGAAGCCGGCATTAAGAGCGCGACTTTTATCGTGCAAGGCGCCTACGCATACGGTTATTTGAAAGCGGAGTCGGGTGTGCACCGGCTTGTGCGTATTTCGCCCTTTGATGCCAACAAACGCCGACATACTTCGTTCGCGTCCATGGATGTGATTGCGGAGGTGGATGATATCCCCGAGATCGATATCCGGGACGAGGATATCCGGGTCGATGCTTTCCGGGCGGGCGGTGCGGGAGGGCAGCATGTGAACAAGACCTCAAGCGCGATCCGTATCACGCATCTTGCGACCGGGATCGTCACGCAGTGCCAGAATGAACGTTCGCAGACTCAGAACAAGCAGGTGGCGATGAAGGTTTTGAAGTCCCGCCTGTATGAAAGATTGATTCAGGAAAAAGAAGCGGCGATGGCCACGCAGTACGGGCCCAAAAAAAAGATCGAGTGGGGTTCTCAGATCCGCTCGTATGTGTTCCATCCTTACACGATGGTGAAAGATCACCGTACGGACTGCGAGACTTCAAATGGAGACGCGGTGATGGACGGGAAGCTCGACGAATTCATCGAAGCTTATTTGAAACAGAATGTGTCTAAATAGTGCGGCGTACGGGGTACGGAGTACGGCGATTTTTTTTCGCGGTGCGCCGTACGCCTACTCCTTACCTAGGGGGTTGAAATGAAGAAGCTGAGTCAGCTAGGACTGATCTTGATGGTATGTTTTGCGTTCTCGGGTTGTGTCGTCCAGGTCGAGGATGGACAGGTCGGTGTGAAAAATGATTTCGGGCATATCGGTGATGAGGTTTTGAACGCCGGTTGGCACTTCTTTGTGCCGGCGGTGACGCAGATCGAGCTCTGGAATGTGAAGTTGCAAGAGCTGAAGGAGACCGCCGAGGTGCCTTCCTCGGAAGGGTTGATCTCTCAGCTGGATATTTCGATCATGTATCAAGTGCCGGCTGACAAAGCGAGCTTTGTCCGTAAAAAGATCGGTCCCTATTATGTTTCGGTCGTCTTGGAGCCCTATGTCCGCGAAGCGATACGAAACGTGGCGAGTGGTTATGCCGTGAAAGCACTTTATAGCGAAGCGGGGCGTAAGGAGATCGGGAAGAATATCCTCGATTTCCTGAAAGGGAAGCTGGATGAGAAGGGGATCATTATTCAAGACGTGCTTTTGCGCGACGTGAAACTTCCGCCGTCGTTTTCTCAAAGCATCGAATTGAAATTAAAAGCCGAGCAGGAAGCGCTCCAGAAGGAATTTGAATTGCAGAAAGCCAAGAAGGATGCTGAGATCGAGGTGGCGAAAGCGGGAGGTGTTGCGCAAGCCAACCAGATCATCGGAGATTCGCTCAAAAGCAATGACTCTTATTTGAAGTATTTATGGATTCGGAGTCTTAAAGATACGAAGAATCAGGTGATCTATGTGCCGACCGAAACAGGGCTCCCGATCCTTGAGGCTTCGAGGAATCAGACAAAATAAAAAAAGTACGGCGGAAGGCGTACGGCGTATCGCGCAAAACACGCCGTACTCCGTACGCCGTACACCTTACGAGGAAAAATGCTCAACTTTATTCTCAAAAAGATCTTTGGAACGCAGAACACCCGCACCCTAAAACTTCTTTGGCCGGTCGTGGCCGAAGTGAATGCTCTTGAGCCCCAGATCCAGAAGCTTACGGATGCAGAGCTTCGCGCAAAGACCGATGAGTTCAAAAAGCGGCTCGCGGAAGGCGCCACGCTCGATGATATTCTCCCCGAAGCTTTTGCCGTGGTGCGTGAAGCCTCGATACGGACAACCAAGATGCGGCACTTTGATGTGCAGATTCTGGGCGGTCTCGTGCTTCACAAGGGGAAGATCGCCGAAATGTCCACCGGCGAAGGGAAAACGCTTGTGGCGACACTTCCAGTCTATTTGAATGCTCTGGAAGGCAAGGGTGTGCATCTTGTGACCGTGAACGATTATCTGGCTCGCCGCGACCGGAACTGGATGGGACCCATTTATGAATTCCTGGGGCTTACGGTGGGTGTGATCCAGCATGACATCCCGCAGGAAGAGCGCCAGAGGGCCTACGCTTCGGACATCACGTTCGGGACGAATAATGAATTCGGATTTGATTATCTCCGCGACAATATGGTCACCCAGATCGAGATGCGCGTTCAGCGGCCGCTTCACTACGCGATCGTCGACGAAGTGGACTCGATCCTGATCGATGAGGCCCGCACGCCGCTCATCATCTCCGGCCCCGCAGAAGATTCGACGGATAAATATTACAAGGCTCAGCGCGCGGCACTTGCGCTCAAGGCTCATAAGATCGTGAAAGAAGAGGTCGATCCTGATTGGAAGGCCAAGCTCGAAGAGATCAAGAAGACAGTGGATTACATCGCCGACGAGAAGGCCAAGACGATCCGCATGACCGAGCAAGGCGAAGCCAAAGCTGCAAAGCTTATGGGCGTGGGGAACATGCACGACTCGGACACCGTCGCAGAGCGGCACCACATTATGACCGCGTTGCGAGCGAAGGAGTTTTTTGAGCGGGATGTGGATTATGTGGTCAAGGATGACGAGATCCTGATCGTCGATGAATTTACCGGACGTCTTATGCCGGGCCGCCGTTTTTCGGACGGGCTGCACCAGGCGCTCGAGGCCAAGGAAGGCGTGGAGATCCGCCGCGAGAACCAAACGCTTGCCACCGTCACGTTTCAGAATTATTTCCGTATGTACAAAAAACTGGGCGGTATGACCGGAACCGCCGCGACCGAGGCGCTCGAGTTCGATAAGATCTACAAACTGGATGTCGTGGTGATCCCCCCGAACCGTCAATGCGTGCGAATCGATTCAGCGGATTGCATTTACCGGACCGAGAAGGAAAAATTCGACGCAGTAGTGCGCGAAGTTGCGGAAGAACATAAAAAAGGAAGACCGGTCCTGGTCGGAACGATCTCGATCGAAAAATCCGAACGCCTGAGCCGCATGCTTCAGAAGATCAATCTTCCGCATGTGGTCCTCAACGCCAAGTATCACGAGAAAGAAGCCGAGATCGTGGCGCAGGCCGGACAGCCGGCTGTCGTGACGATCGCGACGAATATGGCGGGCCGCGGAACGGATATTGTGCTCGGGCCCGGTGTCGCGGACAAAGGCGGGCTGACGGTGATCGGTACCCAGCGCCATGAAGCCCGGCGCATTGACAACCAGCTTCGCGGTCGCTGCGGACGCCAAGGCGATCCGGGTTCCTCCAAGTTTTTTATCTCCATGGAAGATGAACTCATGCGGCTTTTTGGATCGGACAGGATCTCTTCCATGATGCAGCGCCTCGGGATGCAGGAAGGGGATGAGATCCAGCATCCGCTCGTGAGCCGGGCCATGGAAACGGCGCAGAAGCGCGTCGAAGCGCACAACTTTGAGATCCGAAAACACCTGCTTGAATACGATGACGTGATGAACCGTCAGCGCGAACTGATCTATGGCGAACGTGATCTGGTGCTGAAAGGAACTCCTGAGGAACTGAAAAAACATGTTCTTCTGATGGTTGAAAATGTAGTCGAAAGTTTGGTGCTGACCTACATCAATCCGGATATTCGCGAAGAAAACAAGGATCCCGAAGGATTGATCACGGCTCTCGGTGAGAAGTTTGGCGCGGGTTTCCGCGAAGTCGTAGAAAAGAATATGGATGATATGGACGGATTGCTCGAAGCGCTTGAGGAAAAAGTGGGCGAGCAGCTGAATCGCCGGGAACAGGAATTCGGCCCGGAACGGATGCAATACCTCGTGCGGTACATTCTGCTTCAGGTGATCGACACGAAATGGAAGGAGCATCTCTACGGACTCGATAATCTTCGCGAGGGGATCGGACTCCGCGCTTACGGCCAGCGGGACCCGCTCGTGGAGTACAAGCGCGAAGCTTTTGACATGTTCGATCAAATGACCGACAGCATTAAAGAAGAAGCCGTCGAACTTCTTTTCCGTGTCCAGCAGGTCCATGAGACCAAGCTTGCGAATCCGATTGAAGAATCCAAGGCCCAGTACCTTCACCCCGAAGCAAGTTTTTCGGAAAGTAAGGGGCCGTCTCCGTCGAAATTGCCGCGAGGCATGAATACTCCGTCCCCGTTCTCTCCGCGCAGTGAAGCGCCGGATGACCTGGCCCCGGAACCGATCAAGCGCTCCCACGAGAAAGTCGGCCGGAATGACGCGTGTCCCTGCGGCAGCGGTAAAAAATATAAAAAGTGCTGTGGAATTAATGAATAGTAAGGCGCACGGTGTACGGCGTACGGAGACAACGAACACGCCGTACTCCGTACTCCGCACACCTTATCTCTATCAGATAGTTTCCGGAGCCCTGCTCGCGCTCTGCTTTCCCTCCGCCGGTTGGGGATTCCTGGCCTGGATCGCGCTTATACCGCTTCTCGCTTCCCTCGATCATGCTCAGGATCAGTCGCAGGCCCTGGGGTTTGGCCTGATCACCGGGATCGTATTTTTTGTTTTTTCCATTCACTGGCTGACGCACGTGTCGACCGTGGGTTGGCTTCTCGTGGTCCTGATGGAATCGGTTTACATCATGGTGTTCGCGTGGCTCGCGTATCTAGGGATGAGGTCCCAGAAACCCGTTTTTTTTAAGATTGTGTGGATCGCGCTTGCATGGACGGTCGCCGAGATCCTTCGTTCCGAAATGCCGGTCTTTGGCTTCGGGTGGAATATCCTGGCCTATTCTCAGTCTTCCTATGTCCCTTTCATCCAGTTCGCCAAGATTTTTGGCGCCTACGGGTTAGGGTTTTTGATCGCGTTGGTGAACGCGTTCCTTCTTTATGCCTGGTTCAGACGTAAGGATCTCCGGACGTCTTTGAGTTTGTTCTCGGGTGGGGTTTTGATCCTGGCCGGGCTTTGGGGGTACGGAAGCGCGGTGCTTGCCAAGCCGGCGACTCCCTCGGAATATTTACGCGTCTCGGTCGTGCAAGGGAATATCCCGCAATCCGTAAAATGGGAGATCATGGCCAAGGAAAAGATCTTGGAAATCTATGAAAAATTGACCCAGCTTGCGGCGCTCGAACAACCGGATCTGATCCTCTGGCCCGAGGCGTCCTTCCCGGGTTATTTTAATCGTGATCTCCAAGCCGGAAGGATCTCGCGTCTTGCGCAAGAGATCCAAACGCCGCTTTTGGTCGGAGGGCTCCATTGGGCGAGCGATCGAGAACTTTACAACAGCGCTTATTTCCTTAAAAAAGACGGCGCTTCCGGACAGCGTTACGACAAGCTCCGGCTTGTGCCGTTCGGAGAGTACATTCCGCTAAAAATGATCTTTGGATGGCTGACTCCTGTCGCGGACGCGTTCGGGATCAGCGATTTCAGCGCGGGGACGGCTCCCGTGGTTTTTCGCTGGGCGCGCGAAGCCTGGCCTTTTGGGGTCTTGATCTGTTTTGAGGATGTTTTTCCAAGCCTCGCCCGGGACCTGGCAGATGGCGATGCGAAATTCCTTGTAGTGATCACCAATGATGCCTGGTTCGGAAAGACCTCGGCCCCGTACCAGCATCTCCAGGCCTCGATCTTTCGCGCCGTCGAGAACGGTGTCGCGGTCGTGCGGGCGGCCAATACCGGAGTTTCAGGTTTTATCTCCCCTCAGGGCCGCGTGCGGGCGATCCTGAAAGACGAACGAGGCGAAGAAACTTTTTCGATGGGGCAGAAGACGCTCGACCTGCCGCTTGTCACGGAACGAACCTTTTTCCGCCAAGGTGGTTTTCTTTTTCCGCTTTTTGCCGCGGCCCTTTTTCTTGTTTTCTGCTTATTCCTTTTCAAAAGAAAGAAAAGCTCATGAATTTCCAAAGTGTGGTAAGACGTACGGCGTACGGAGTACGGCGTATTTTCTTGCGCAGCACGCTGGTCGCCGTACTCCTTACGGTCCTTTTAGGCGGTTGCGTTCGCGTCGCCGGCACTGCCGGATATGCCAAAATCAATGCCGACGGAGAAACGACGGTGAAGCGGGCCGGTTTCGATACGGCGGACCTCGTCTCGAAAAATAAAACCCCGGGAAGTATTACGATTTAAAAGGAATGGCAAGATCAAGAAGGAGAGCGGGATGAAAAAAAATACGGCGGTAGCGTTCGTGGCTCTTATGCTCGGGCTCGGTCTTTTTTGTCAGGCCGGAGTGTTTGCGGCCGAGGACGCGACGCTCGAGCGGCTGAATCAATTTTCCGAACGGATGCACAAAGCCCGGCTGGAAGCCGTGGGGTATCCAGTCAACCAGAATACCGACCTCAAAGAATTCTACGACTGGTACCTGGGCGCCAAACTCTATGAAGTTTCCATGAACAATGTCGGCGATCCGCGGAAACCCGAGATTATCAGCATGAACACCGACGAGTTTGAGAATGAAGTGGTCGATTTCTTCGCTCCGCTCTATGGCTTTTCCGCAGACGATACTTGGGGGATCGTGACCATGAGCGGCACGGACGGAAACAATCACGGGATGTATTTCGGGACCCGTCAGCTTGTGAGCCAGACCGGGATGCGGCCCATCTGTTATGTCTCGGAGGAAGCGCATTATTCCATCAAGCGGCTCGCGGATCTTCAGAACCTGGAGCTTCGGCTGATCAAAGCCGACGAAACCGGGAAGATGATCCCAAGCGAATTCGAAAAGGCGCTCGATCCGACCAGGCCTGCTTTGGTGGTGATCGCGGTGGGGACCACGTTCAAGGGTGCGATCGACGATCAGGCGGCGATCGATCAAGTGCTTCGCAAAAAGAAACCTGTCGCGGTCTACCGGCACGTGGACGCCGCGCTCTTCGGTGGCTATTTACCGTTCACGGATCATAAAGATCTGGTGAACCGCAACGTGGTTCCGTTCGATTCCATCGCGGTCAGCGGCCACAAATTCTTCGGATTTGACGAACCGATGGGGATCTTTATCACCACGCAAAAGACCCGAAATCAGACGAACCCTTCCCATGTGTCTTATCTCAATCAGGCCGTGCCGACGATCACGTGTTCCCGGAACGCGCTTTCGGCTCTTAAATTCTGGTGGAAAGTAAAACGAACGGGTGAAGAAGGGTTCAAGGTGCAGGCCAAAGCGATCCTGGCCAATGCCCGGTATCTGGAAGAGCAGTTGAAAAAAATCGGCTGGCCGGTCTGGCGCGGCGAAACTTCCAACACGGTGTATTTCAAGAGGCCGGCGGAAGATATCATGAAAAAATACAACCTTGCGCCGGACTTTGACGAGCGTCTGGGTGGGGCCCTGGCGCATGCCGTGGTCATGCAGAATGTCACCCCTGACATCATTGACCAGATCGTTCGGGATATTCGATAAGGCGAACAGGTATAGATAGGGAGATAGCGGTATGAAAAAGATCCTTGTGGTTTTAGTGGCGGGAATGATGGCCGGCGTTTTCTTTTATGAAGTGCCCTCGGCGCACGCGATTTTCGGGATCCGTGCTGCGAGAACGGCGCTTGCGGCCCGGAAAGCAAAACAGACGCTTGCCGAAGACCCAAACGACGAGGCAACGGAAAGAGCCAACGAAAATCTTCGGCGTCTTGAGCGCGAGTCCCAAACGCGGAATTCGTGATCCGCGATTTTCCTTTTGACGAGCCGTTGCTTTGTTGAGGGGAAAACGGCCGATAGGGTCAGAACAAGGCTTTGGAAAGTTTTACCAGCGTTTTTTTAAAACCGCATTTTTCACATGGAAGGAGAAAAAATGAAGCTTCCGGGTTTTTATATCAGATGTCTTGCGGTCTTCGCGTTAGTCCTTTTCATCTCCGGTTGTGCGAGCGTCGATTATGTCGGCGACACCTACGCGCCTACGGATCATGCGGATATGTATTTCGATGCAAAAGATATTCCGCGTCCCTATAAAGTGATGGGGCAAATGACGCTCGACGAGCAGGAGTATGCAAGTTCCCAGGCGATGCAGGCGGACATGAAGAAGGAAGCCATGGCCCGCGGGGCCGATGCGGTGCTGTTTACCGGGATGCAAAAGATCCAGACCGGAGTTGTGACCCACTGGCAGGAGCCGGTCAAGAACAAGGGGAAGAACAAATATGATTTTGGAACGTCGACTTCCCAGATCCAGCATGAGAAGGAAATGACCGGTTCTTTGCTGAAGTATACGGATATCGCGCCCTCCCAGGGCACGGGCCCTTCCTAAGAAAGAGACAGACTGAATTAAATCAGGGAAAGGCCGCCGTCGGCGATGACGGTTTGGCCGACGATCCAGGAGGATTCGGGGGAGCAGAGGAATGCGACGACGCGGGCGAGGTCTTCCGGTTTTCCAATTCTTCCGCCCGGAGTTCTTTTTAACACTTCCTGCTTAAACTCTTCAAAAAACGGGAACATCTTAAGGGCGTCTGTGTCCACCAATCCGCCCGAGACACAATTCACGCGTATGCCTTTTGGCATTAATTCGACGGCCAAGTAGCGCATCGTGGCTTCGATCGCGGCCTTCGAGATGCCGATGGCGCCATAATTGGGGATAAAGTGGTGCGCGCCAAGGCTTGAGAGCGCGATGATAATGCCTTGTTTTTTGGCTTCCATGATCGGAAGGGCCTTTTGCGAAAGCGCGAGAAACGCTTTGGCATTGATATTCATCGAAAGGTCCCAGTGATTCATCTTGAGCCGATGGACGGCCTTAAAAGCGCCCAGTGCGGCATTGTGGACAAGAATATCAAGTGTCCCAAAGGTCTTCAGGACGTCGTCAAAGAGAGCTTTGTGCGCGTCGAGGTCGCCGACATTTGCCTGAAACGCAGCGGCTTTGACACCCTTAGCCAGGAGTTCGTCGACGGTTTTCTTGGCGGCATCTTCATTCTGAAGGTAGTTGACCGCGATGTTCACGCCGTCATCGGCCAAGCGGAGGGCGATGGCCTTTCCAATACCGCGGGAAGCTCCGGTGATAAGAGCGACTTTGCCCTTCATAGAATTTGTCATAGTCCCAATACCTTTCAATTTTAACGAAGTTGAAATTGGGGCAATCCTGGCAGCCATTGATGATATAAAAACAAATGCCAGGTTGGGCGATAAGATAGCCACATTCTTTTATAAAATCAATCTATTTTGAAGCATATGGCACGAGGCATACGCCGCACACCGTACCCCTTACTCCGTACGAAGTTAAAAAAGATTCTTGGGACACAAAGATGGGCTATGCTATAATTTCCCGCTCAAAAATCATAACGAACGAGATCGTGAATACCATTAAGAATAATCTGCAGGCCTTTCAGCGTCGGGTACTGGACGGGATCGTCCGACATTTTGCTCACGGCGCTCTTGAAGCCCGGGCGGAAAAGATCGTTCAGCTTTTTGAAAAACAGATCCCTCGGGGAAGCCGGATCCTGGATCTGGGCGGTGGTTGGGGTTTTTATGCCGAGCCTCTTAAAAAGAGGGGGCACGAGTCTTTGGTGCTGGATGTGGTGAATCCCGGCTACCAGAAAGCACCGGTGATGTTGTATGATGGTGTCAGGATCCCTTTTCCGGATCAAAGCTTTGATGTAACGATTCTCATGACCATGCTTCATCACGTGCCGGACCCGCAGGCGCTTTTTAAAGAAGTGCAAAGGGTGACACGGTACAAGGTTGTGGTGGTCGAGGATCTTTATCATCACGCGGCCGGCCGGTTCTGGACGCTTTGCCGCGACCGGTTTTTAAATGTGGAATTTTTAGAACACCCGCATCAGTTCCGTAAGGATGGTGAATGGCGGGAATTTTTCAAAGAAGCCGGATTCGAAGTCCGTTCTTTTAAAAGTTTCTATACGTGGCTTATGGGATTACGCGTTTTGAACGGGATTTACGTACTTCAGCGAGGCTGAAGTACGCCCCAGCGTTTTGTTCCGCCAAAGGCGGAACAGCAGGGGTGGCGATGGTGTGAATGTCCCCGCAGTTTCCTTGCGGAAACTAGACGCGGGGATGACATAAAGGGCATGTCATGACCCGGCTTGCGATCGAAAAAGTGCTGTGGATGAAAGAGGGCGAAGGGATCACGGCCTGTGGACGTATCCCGGAGGATTCTGAATTCTTCAAGGATCATTTCCCGGGATTTCCGGTGTTGCCCGGGGTGCTGGCGCTTGAGATGCTCAAGCAGACGGCGGAGCGGTACCTGGCATCGCTTCCGAGTGGGGAGGGGCAGCATTATTTTTTGAGGCAGATTCGCGCGACCCGGTTCACGAAATATCTCAGGCCTGGCGACGAATGGGAAAGCCGTTTAATGCTCACTCAAAGCGAAGGTGAGGAAACGACCTGGGACGCGAAGTTGTTTTATCACGGTGAAGTTGCCGTATCCGCCAAGTTGACCTTGGCCAAAGTTAAGAACCCGCAATCATCAGCAGTGTCTTAGACAACTTAGGAAGGACGGTAGCATGATCATGGAGAAAGAACTCTTTACGAAAGTTCAGCAAACACTGGCCGGCGCGCTCGGCGTAGATGAGTCGGATATTACGCCGGAAGCTTCCCTGAAGCGGGATTTGGGCGCCGAATCCATTGATTTCATCGATATCGTTTTCCGCCTCGAAAAAGCTTTCGATCTCAAGATCCCCGCCGGAGATCTTTTTCCAAGCCATCTTCTGAACGATGAACGTTTCGTCAAAGAAGGTATGGTCACGCCGGAAGGGCTTGCAGAACTCCGCGCGAAGCTCCCTTATCTCGAACTCGATGAATTCACCAAAGATCCGCAGATCACGAAGCTGGCGGATTGTTTTACGGTGAAGATGCTCCTTCGTTATCTTACCGACCGCCTGGGCAAGAGTTCCTGCGACGATCAATGCTGCTCGTAAAGCAAAAGCAAGCCACGTTGCGCGGGGTGGGTGTGGATCTGGTGTCCCGCAACCGCGTGAAGCAATTCCTTTCCCGCCACGGGGATTATGTCCGAGAACGCTTTCTTAACCCTTCGGAACGCCGGTCCTTCAAACGTCTCTCCCTCCAAGAATTCGCCGAACTTTTTACGGCCAAGGAAGCTTTTTTTAAGGCGTGCGGCGAGTCGTGGATGGGGCTTGAAGGTTTCCAGGGCATGCGGATGAAGCGATGCGACGGCGATCATTTTGAGATGGAATGGCGAACCGGTCGCACCTCCAAGTTCTACCGCGGGGAAGGCCATTTCTTCAGAAGCGGGGATCTGGTCGGCGCGCAGGCCATGATCTGGAGATAACATGCGCTGGCTTCTTCTTGAAAAAGTCCATTCGATCCAAAAAGGAAAGAAGGCCGTTGCTTCTTCCAAAGTTCCCAAAGCTCCCTACAGTTCAGAAGTTCTTTTCGTGGAAATGATGGCGCAAACCGGCGGTCTTCTGGTCGGCGCGGAAAGTGATTACCAAAAAGATCTTATCTTCGCAAAGATCGAACATGCGACCATCGCAAATGTTCCGAAGTCGGGGACTCCGCTTCAGATCGAGGCCTGGTCCGAAAGTCTCGGAGCGGAAGGCGGCTGGCTCGAGGCGACGATCACCTGCGCTGAAGGATTGGTCGCAAGGGCGAAGCTTCTGCTGATGGCCGTGAGCGGGCTTTCCGCGGGGCAGACGAAGTCGATCACATTTCATGAGGCTTTCATGAATCATTTTAACGTTCGCGAGAAGATCCTCCCACGTTCATGAGCGACAAACGCCGTGTTGTGATCACAGGTTTCGGGGTCATTACGCCGTGCGGGAACGGCTGGGAGGCTTACTGGGACGCCGCGCTTCACGGGCGTTCTGCGATCCGGAGTTCCGATCCGCTTAAGCTGAATTCTTCCTCATTCAAATACGCCGGAATGTTGCCCCGGTTCGATCCCAAAGAATTCATCGAGAACAAAAAATCCATCAAGCTGATGTCCCGTGAGATCCAGATGGCGGTGGCCGCAAGCCGCCTGGCGCTCCAGGACGCAAAACTTTCTCCGGAAAATTATGACCCGACACGTGTTGGCGTGACGCTCGGGACCGGGATCATTAATAACGATCTTGATGAGATCGGGGTGGGTTTTAAGAACGGCCTGGATGAAAACGGCCATTTTTCCATGACGAAATTCGGGCAGGACGGCATCCGCTCGCTTTTCCCGCTCTGGTTTCTGAAATATCTTCCCAATATGCCGGCCTGTCATGTTTCAGTTGCGAATCATCTCCGGGGTCCGAACAATACCATTACGACGTCTTCGGCTGCGAGCACGCAGGCGATCGGGGAAGCGTACCGTGTGATCGAACGCGGGGATGCGGACATCATGCTGGCGGGCGGCACGGACTCGAAGCTTAACGCGATGGGAGTCTCGCGATTTCAGCTTCTCGGACTTCTTTCAACGCGCGAGGAATCTCCCGAAAAAGTTTACTGTCCTTTTGACAAAAAACATGACGGGATCGTTCTGGGTGAAGGCGCCGGGATCCTGGTGCTGGAATCTCTTGAGAGCGCGAAAAAACGCGGGGCCTCGATCTATGCCGAGATCGCAGGATACGGATCCTCCTCGGATTTTAATTATGACCCGCGCGATCCTGATGATTTTACGGGAAAGCGCGTGGCGATCCGTCGTGCCCTTGAAGACGCTACGCTTGAACCCGCCGACGTGGATGTTCTTGTGGCCAACGGAAGCGGCATCCCCCAGGAGGATGTTCAAGAGTCGCTTGCCGTTCATTCTTTTTATTCTTCCACTTTCAAAAAACTTCATGTCACCGCCGTTAAGCCCGTGACCGGGAACCTGGTTTACGGGACGGGAAGTATCGAGGCAGTGGTTGCGGCGCTCGTTACAAAAAAAGGGCAGGTGCCTCCGGTCACGAATCTCCGGGATCCGGATCCGAAGTGTTCGTTGCCGTTCGTTAAAGATAAGGCGAAATCTTGTTCCGTGAACGTGGCCGTCTTGAATACGTTTGGATTTGGCGGCCAGAACGCATCGTTGGTATTCAAAAAATGTTAAAACGTCGTGTCGTAGTCACAGGCGTGGGGGCCGTAACGCCTCTTGGGAATTCGGTGCGCGATACCTGGCTTCGTTTGACCCAGGGGAAATCGGGGATCGGGCCGATCACGCTTTTTGATGCGAGCCGTTTTCCGACGCGCATTGCGGGCGAGGTGAAAGGATTCTCCTTTGAAAAATGGCTGGAGCGCAACCCGCCGCTTGCCTGCGCAGGCCGGAGCACTTTTTTTGCGCTTCAGGCTGCGGCCGAAGCCTACAAAAATGCCAGTTTAGAACCGCTCGTCGTGAATCCAAACCGCTTCGGCATTTATTTTGGCGCGGGCGACAGCGGGATCGATTTTGATCCCTTTATCAAGACGCTGGTGCCGTCTTTTACAAATGGAGGCGCCGAGATCGTGGATAAAGGGAAATATCTTCAGGACGCGAGCCGGCACATGAGCGCTCTTCGGGAACTTGAAACGCAGCCCTTCATGACCGTGACGCATCTGACACGTCTTTTTGATATTCGCGGGCCGGTCTCAAATTGTTTGACGGCGTGCGCGGCGTCGTCGCAGGCGATCGGCGAAGCTTTTGAATGGATCCGGCGCGGGGATGCCGACGTGATGATGGCCGGCGGTTCCCACTCGATGATCTACCCGATGGGCGTTGCCGGGTTCAGTTTATTGACCGCGCTTTCTACTCGTAATGACGAGCCGGAAAAAGCCTCGCGGCCGTTCGATAAAAAACGGGACGGGTTCGTGATCGGCGAGGGCGCGGGGGTGCTGATCCTGGAAGAGTTGGAGCACGCGCGGAAGCGCAAGGCGCCGATCCATGGAGAAGTCGTGGGCTACGGCTCCACGGCGGACGCGTATCGCCTGACCGATATGGATCCGGAAGGCCGGGGCGCGGCTCGCGCAATGGAAATTGCGATGGAAAAAGCTTGCGTTGGGCCCCATAATGTTGATTATATTAACGCGCATGGCACTTCCACCGCAGTGAATGACTCGCTGGAAACCCTCGTTATCAAAAAAGTAATGGGCGACTACGCGTCGAAAATCCCTGTAAGCTCGACGAAATCCATGCTCGGACATATGATCGCGGCTGCGGGCGGGGTCGAAGCGATCATTTGTTTGATGGCGATGCGCGATTCGGTGATCCCACCGACGATCAATTATGAAGAGCCGGATCCCGAGTGCGATCTGGATTATGTGCCGAACACGGCCCGGCGTTCGAATGTAAATGTAGCGCTCTCCAACTCGTTCGGGTTCGGAGGACAGAATATTTGTTTGGCTTTAAGGAGATACGATGCCTCATAACTTGATCTTTATGACCGGCGCGACCGGTGTGTTGGGACAGGACCTCGTCAAGGAGCTGCTTCGGACAACGAATTCCCAGATCGCGCTCCTAGCCCGCGCGAAAAACCGCGCCTCTCATTCCGACCGGGTCAAAAAGATCCTCACTTCGATCGGCATCGATTCTCATCTGGGTTCCCGCGTTCATGTGGTCGAAGGGGACGTGACACAGCACAAATTTGGTCTCAAAAAAGCCGATCTCGAATATCTGGAACGCGAATGCAAGGTTTTCTACCACATCGCCGCTCTCACGGCCTTGAACGGGACGGAGAAGGAATGCCAGCAGATCAATGTGGGAGGGACTGAGCACGCTCTTGAATTAGCCTGGGATCTCCGAAAAAAAGGAAAGCTCGAACGTTTCATCTATTTCAGCACGGCGTTCGTGGCCGGAAGCGTGTGGGACCATTGTTCCAAGGAAGATGAACTGCCGGCCAAGCCTGTCTTTGCGAACTATTACGAGTCGAGCAAGTACAAGGCGGAGACTAAGGTTCGCGAGGCGATGGCGAAGGGTCTTCCCGTCACGATCATTCGTCCGAGCATTGTGGTGGGCCATTCCGAAACCGGCGTGGTGTCGGATTTTAATGTGATCTATCCTTTCATCAAGCTTTTTGCCCACGGAGTGCTTTCCAAGATCCCCACGCATCGCGAAAACACGTTCAATATCGTGCCCATTGATTTTGTGATCCGCGCGACTTGCGCGATCGTTAAGGACCCGCGGAGCATCAATAAAGCTTTTCATGTGGTGGCGCCGAAACCGCCGTCGATCGGCATGCTTCTCAGGGTGGGGGAAGAAGAATATTCGGCCATTCCTCCGATCGAGGTGATCGACCCTAAACATTTCAAAAAAAACAAAATGGGCGCGCAGGAGCAAATGGTCTTCGCGATGCTGGAGCCTTACTTGGGATATCTAAACGGGCAGCTCACATTCGACACCACCAACACCCGCGAGATCTTGCGCGGCACAGGGATCCCCATGCCCAAGACCGACCATGCTTTCCTCAAGACCCTGATCCGTTATGCCGTTAAAGTCGGGTATCTGGCGATCTAAAAATATTATTGTCATCAAAACTCTAAGGAGAAAATTCAATGAAAAATAAAATGGTTTCGATCTTGATCCTGGCGCTTTTAAACCTCTGGATCCCTTATGCGAACGCCGAAAATTCCCAGGATCTGGATCCGATGGTCTCTCCGGATGCTCAAGCGACCGTGACGGAAGACACTTCTACGGGCGCCATGACTGCCGGACAAGCAAGCAATGTAGTGAGCACCACCGATACAGTCACGCCGGAGAAGAAAGTCGAAGAACCCAAAAAGGAAAAATCTAAGAAATCCTCGAAGAAGAAATCTTCCGAGAAAAATTCCGAGAAGAAAAAGAAGAAGACGCCTCCGGCAAGCACCAAGAAACACAAGAAAAGTTCCCGCTAGGAATTTCCGAGCTTTAAAGGGCGTTGCTCCGGGTATCGGCCCGGGACAACGCCCTTTTTCTTTTTAGCTAACGCCAGTGGGTCTGACGTTTCAAGAGGGCCATTTGGGAGGCGTCGAGGAGGATCGCTGTGAAGACCAGCGCCGCAAGCGGGTGGAGAAGCGCGTAACTTTTTTTAGCTTTGACAATCGCGTAAGCCGTTCGAGCGGTGGCCAGAATGATCGCGAGGATCAAGACGCAGAGTAACAGGGAAAGAGAAAAGTGAGCCGAAAGTGCGATCAAGGCTATGAGCGGGAAAACGGAAAAGAAAAAAACGCTCAGGGCGCATTTGAGGATCGGTAAAGGCTTTTGTTCGAACGCGTGAAGAAAGATCCGCCGCCAGCCGCGCCAAATCGCGTCAAAGGAGTCGTACATCCGCGTGCCGTAGAGCTCCATTCCGAAAGCGCACATGGCGCGGGCTCCCAGTTCCTTCGTTTTTTTCATGATCGCGAAGTCTTCGAGGAAAGCTTCTTTCACGCCCTCATGCCCGCCGATCTTCCGGTAATGGTTCGCGTTGAGAAGCAGGTATTGGCCGTTTGCGAAATAAACCCTGGATTTTGGGTCGTTGATCTTTCGGAGGGGGAACCAGAGTCCCATATAGCTCATGGCACAGGGCTGAATAAGATTTTCCCAAAAACCATGGGCGAGGCAGCGAGGCAGGAGCGTCAGGAGGTCGAGCTTCTTTTCTTCCGCAAAAGATAACGAGGCGTTAACGCTTCCAGGCTCATGACGCGTGTCCGCGTCGGTGAGAAGCAGCCAATCCCCCGTGGCGTGCTGGACCCCGAGATGAAGAGCGAAATTTTTTCCGGTCCATCCTTTAGGGGTGGGGGGAGTGTTAAGGTATTTGAATTTTGAACGCGGATTTCCGGTTCCGATCTCAACGGCGCCCAAGTCTTTTAGAATCGCCTCAGTGCGGTCGGTCGAGCAATTGTTGATAACGATCACCTCATCGCCTTCGCGGAGTTCGGTGAGAAAGGGTTTGACGCAATCCGCGATATTTTTCGCTTCATTTTTAGCAGGAATGAGTATTGAAACCCTGCCGTGCCGGAGTGGGGAACCGGTAAGCTTAAGAGTTGGCGCGTATTTTAATTCCGATAGGGAACGCCAGGTGCGGTAGAGCCATCCTCCCAGAAGGAAGAGGAGAAAAAAAGGGGTTGCAGTAAAGATGATTTCCATAGGATAGGGCATCATAACAAATGTCTAAAACGGGTCAAGGTAAATAGTCCCAATGCTTATCAATTTCCGCAAAGCGGAAATTGGGGCAATCCCGACTACCTTTTCTGAAAAGAAAATAAAAGTCGGGATTGAGGTATCCGTCAATTGACCCCGTCTAGAAACTAACATATAATAACGACTCCAATCGTCTTAAATCATTGAGCATCAAGGAATAAGGATAAGTCTAATACCGCATCGTATTTTTTTAAATTTAGGGGTATGCGGTATAGTACTGTTAACCCCTAAAATTAAATGGAGAACAGTACTAAATGGACACATCAGATTACGGGCACAGGTTTCTCCCCAAGGATTCTCTTGCGGAAATTCGCGCAAATTTTCAGGAGGGTCGTAAGGTGCGTGTGGCGGGGCGTCTCATGACGCGCCGGGACATGGGGAAGAGCGCGTTCGCGGACTTAAAGGATGAAGGCGCCCGGATGCAGATCTATGCGAAAAAAGATATTCTCGGCGAAGAGAACTATAAGTTTTTTACAGGGTTGTCTCTTGGGGACATTATCGGTCTCGAGGGAGAGCTGTTTAATTCCAAGACTGGGGAACCGACGATCAAGGTTGAAAAGTTTGAGCGGCTTTCCAAGATTGTTCGTACACTGCCTGAAAAGTGGCATGGGCTGAAGGATGTCGAGACTCGCTATCGTCATCGTTATGTGGATCTGATCTCAAACGATGAAGTGCGGGCAACCTTCAAGGCGCGAAGCCGGATCATCCGGGAGATCCGCGCGTTCCTGGACAAAAAGGATTTCATGGAAGTAGAAACGCCCATGATGCAGCCTCTGGCCGGCGGCGCCCGGGCGAAACCTTTCGTGACGCACCACCACACGCTTCACACGGATCTTTTTCTTCGCGTGGCGCCGGAACTTTATCTCAAGCGGCTTCTCGTAGGCGGTTTCGAAAAGGTTTATGAGATCAACCGCAATTTCAGGAACGAAGGTATTTCCGTTCGTCATAATCCGGAATTTACGATGATGGAACTTTATCAGGCGTATGCGGATTACGATGACATGATGAATATCACCGAAGAGCTGACGCATCATCTCGTGATGATGCTTTACGGGAAAGACGAGATCCCTTACGGCGACAAGACCTTGAATTTCAAGCGGCCCTGGAAACGTGTTTCGTTTTACGGCGCGCTTCAGGAAGCGACGGGTATGGATTTTCGCAAGGTGAATGTGCGCGACGCCGCCAAGAAGTTGCATGTCGAGATCTCGGAAAAAATGGAAGATATCGACGTCCTAAACGAGATCTTCGGGGAAAAAGTGGAAAAGGATTGTTGGGATCCTGTTTTTGTGATCGATTATCCGACGGTGATGACGCCTCTGGCAAAAGCGAAGGCAGAGGACCCGGAACTCGTCTATCGTTTCGAACTTTTTGTCGCGAAGATGGAGATCGCCAACGCTTTTTCAGAATTGAACGATCCCGCCATTCAGCGTCAGCGTCTCATGGAGCAAAAAGAGCTTATCGGAGAGTCTAAAGAGGTCGATGAAGACTTCCTGATGGCATTGGAATATGGGATGCCGCCCGCCGGTGGGTTGGGGATCGGGATCGACCGCCTGGTCATGCTGCTTACCAACCAGGCTTCCATTCGCGATGTGATCTTGTTCCCGCAACTTAAGCCTGAAAAGAAGACGATCGAACAGGCTGAGGCGGAGTCTTAAAGGAGCTCGTATGGGATTCGAAACATTTATTGCAGGAAGACATCTGACGCGCCGGCGCAAGACCGGTTTTATCTCGCTGATCTCCATGATTTCAGTGAGCGGCGTGGCCATTGGAGTGATGGCTCTGATCGTCGTGCTTGCGGTAATGAGCGGCTTTGACCGTGAACTGAAGAACAAGATCGTAGGCGTTCAACCTCACCTGAGGATCGAAAAGGTGGATGGCATTGAAGATGCGGATCGTGATCTTGCTGCGATCCGCAGTCATAACATTCCGGGGCTTGTTTCCGCTTCAAGATTTATCGAGGGACAGGCGATTCTCCGGAACACCAAGAACGCGACCGGAGTCGTGGTCAAGGGGATCGATCCCGAGAACGAGGACCTCAGTATTTTTGAAAAAAATATGGTGTCCGGGACTTTAAATTTTAAGGATTCCGTTCAGATCGAGCGTAAAAGATTTCTTTGGTTTTTCCGGCACAAGATCGAAACGCGTCACGGCAGTGTTTTTATCGGAGAGAATTTGGCGGCTTCCCTGGGGGCCCAAGTGGGGGATGTGATCTACATGATCACGCCGATCCCGGAGCCCGAGAATCCGTTCGTGCCGCTTCCGGCGCACGTCCGGACGTGGCCCTTCCTGGTACGCGGGATCTATCGCGTCGGGATGAATGATTTTGATACTTCGCTCGCGCTCGTGACGATCGAGCAGGCGCAAAAAGTCTATCAAATGGGGTCCAAGGTTTCCGGGATCAGTATGCGTTTCAAGAATGTTGATGACGCGGAGAAATGGAAATGGGTGATCGCCGGGGATTTCTCCAGTCAGTATTATTTCCGCTCCTGGTATGACATGAACCAGAATTTCTTCCAGGCGCTTAAGGTTGAAAAGAGCGTGATGACGATCCTTTTGGGACTGATCATTCTGGTGGCCGCATTCAATATTATTTCAACTCTGACCATGGTCGTGATGGAAAAGACCAAGGACATCGGGATCCTCCGGGCGCTTGGAGCAACGCGCATGAGCATTCGCAGGATCTTTGTGATGGAAGGGTTCAGCATCGGATCTCTGGGGATCGTGCTCGGAACTGTGATGGGGCTTATGCTTGCGTATAATCTGAATCCCGTGGCCGATTTTCTTAAAAAAACCACAGGGCTGGAAGTATTTCCGAGCGACATTTATCTTTTTGACCGCATTCCGTCCGAAGTCCACTTGCCGGATGTTGTGATGATCGTCGGCTTCGCGTTGATCGTGGCGGTGGTGGCGGGTTTTTACCCGGCGCATCGGGCGGCGAGTCTCAATCCTGTGGAGGCGCTCCGTTATGAGTAATATTGTGGAATCGCCTCTTCTGAGCGCGTTCGATGTTCGGAAAGATTATGAAACGCCGGCCGGAACTTTGGAGATCTTGCGTTCAGTGCAATTGATCGTCCGTAAAGGCGAGATGGTTTTTATTACAGGGAAATCAGGTTGCGGGAAATCTACCTTACTTCACATTTTGGGCGGGTTGGACCGGGCGACCGACGGGAAGATCTTTTTTGAGGGTAAGGATATGGTGGAGATGTCGGAAACGGAACTGGCGCGCTTACGCAGTCATCAGGTGGGGTTCGTGTTTCAGTTCTATCATTTGCTTCCGGAGCTGACCGTTTACGAAAATGTGCTTTTGCCGACCCTGATCGCGGGAAAGCCCAACAAGCCGTGGGTGAAGGAAGTGTTGAAGCGTGTGCGCCTTTGGAATCGCAGGACCCATTATCCGTCGGAGCTTTCCGGCGGAGAGCAGCAACGCGTGGCGATCGCGCGGGCTCTTGTGAACCGTCCGGCGGTGGTGCTGTGTGATGAACCCACCGGAAATCTGGATCCGGAGACCGCGGGTTCGGTGATGGCTCTTTTAAATGAATTGAATCAGCAGGAAGGCCAGGCGTTCCTGGTCGTGACACATGATGAGGAGATGGCGTCGCGCTATCCGCGCTCCTATCGTTTACAGGATGGGGTCCTGATCCCGGGGCAGTCGAAAGTTCCGGCTCCGGAGACGATCATTAATAGCAAACCGGTTTCATAATGGGAAGAACCCAGGAGAAAAACATGGAACTTCAGATCTATCTCGATGGCAAATGGTATCCGAAAAGCGAAGCGAAGATCTCGATCTTTGATCATGGGCTTTTATATGGCGATGGTGTCTTTGAAGGGATCCGCGCTTATGACGGTCTTGTTTTTAAGCTGGACGACCATTTGAAGCGGCTTTGGGAATCGGCGCATACGCTCATGCTCACGATCCCCATGGATGTGAAGGCCATGAAAGCCGCGATCGTCGAGACGCTTAAAAGAAACAAGCTGATGGATGCTTATATCCGCGTGGTGGTGACGCGCGGTGTGGGAGACCTGGGGCTTTCACCCTGGCTTTGCAAAAAAGCCA
>Ga0172380_10000153_pt1 | contig 147134 bp, 121 predicted proteins | sample Leawe162metaG_FD_119747 | JGI IMG/M metagenome (GOLD analysis project Ga0172380, IMG submission 119747) | Leachate microbial communities from a municipal landfill in Southern Ontario, Canada - Leachate well 162 metaG | ecosystem: Engineered > Solid waste > Landfill > Unclassified | place...
AATTTGCTTGGTGACAATAGCCTTGTGGAACCACCTGATCCCATCCCGAACTCAGAAGTGAAACGCAAACGCGCCGATGGTAGTGTGGGGTCTCCCCATGTGAGAGTAGGTCATCGCCAAGCACCTAATTATCTCATTGAGATGCAACGAAGCCAGCTGAATAAGCTGGCTTTTTTGCGTCTGAAATTTGTTAAATTGTCATTTAAAGACCAATGCTATATAGCATTGGTCTATTCATTTTAGTTTTGGTTCTTCTGCTAGTTCTTTACGTTTTTTCCTTCCTTTATTTCAGACTTTTATACTCTAAGTTGATTATTTACATGAAGATCTCGCTTAGTTTGATAAGTCCTTTTGCTTAGTGGTTAATTTCCCGTTAGCATACAAAAATATTAATTTTTTTGTTAACGGCCATCTGTTGCCTATGCTTCGTAAGCTTTCGCTCGCGGTACTGCTTCCTCTTTGTATGCTGACCCTATATTTAGTGTTGGTCATAGGCGAGTACCTGTTCGAAAGTGACCAAGTTAGGGCTGAACTTGCGCAGCGACAGTCCGCTTTGATAAAGCAACAGTTGTTCCGCATGCAGAATGTGGTTCAATCGGCGCAAGCTTTACAGGATGTGGAGCGGATTGAGCAGGAAGTATCCTTAGCTGCACTGGATATGGGCACTATGGTGTATATCTTGGTTGATGCTGAAAGCCGTATTCGTTTTGCTAATCATACTGTGTGGCGTGATAGCAATGCGACTCAAGTCATCGATGGTTATGATGTAGACTTTCACCGCTCTGTGGTTCAAGCTTTTCTTCCGCAGATCCTCGTTAATCTCGACCGTTTAACTATTCAAGCATATTATCCCGTTCTTCCCCAGTATGGTGGGGCTGTTGATTTGATTTATCTTGAAGCCGATTTAGCCCCTTTAGTGGCCGAAGCTTCTGCTAAGTTGCAGCAACGTTTTATGCGGGTTTGGGGCCTTGGCGGATTATTGCTGATTGGCTTTACCTTTATTTTATATTTCCTGTTGATCCGCCCATTCCAAATGTTGAGCGAGGCAGCTAAGCAGGTAGGCACTTCTTCCTTTTCGACATCGATACCTTGGAGTTCATCTGAAGTTTTATCTTTGCAAGCCAGTTTGCAGCAGGCACATGAGCGTTTAAGTCAGGCAGTTAAACAGCTGAATGACAGTGAATTGCGTTGGTTATTTGCTGTGGAAGGTTCGCGTAACGGTATTTGGGATTGGGACATCAGTACGGGAGAGGTTTTTCTTTCTGATCGCTGGAAAGAGATGATTGGTTATGCGCCTGATGAATTGGCTGGAGTATTCCAGACATGGGAGACGCGGCTACATCCCGATGATAAGCAGATTGTGTTAGATGCTTTGCAGGAATACGTTAGCGGAAAGAGTAAAGAATTTGAAAGTGTTCACCGCTTACGGCATAGAGATGGCCATTATGTGTGGGTGTTAGACCGCGGTATGTTAGTTGATTGGGATCCCCAAGGGCGCCCGACTCGCATGATAGGCATTCATATGGATGTGTCAGAAAGCGCGAAGAACCATGCTGCAATTACTGAGCTTGTAGATCAATCGGTTGTCGGTCGCAAGATGTTGCCCGATGTCTTTATGGGGCGCTTATCGCAATTTTTAACCCAAGGTAATAGTTCGGGGCAATGGGGAGCATTGCTGCTCGTTGAGGTGGATCGCTTAGGATTGGTCGCCACTTTACATTCCCATGAATTAGAGCGCTTGTTAACGCAAATCGCGGCCCGTTTATCGAGTTATTTCACTGAAAATATAACGGTCGGTCGATTAGAGTCTGGTAATTTCGTTTTGCTTGCTAAAGATTTAGCGGCAGATGCATCAGCCGCTGCTCGTCGTGCTTTAGCCCTTGCGAGTGAGTTAAGGCAAGTGATTGCTCGACCATTCCATTACGGTCATCATCACTTTGAGCTGAGCGCGTGTGTGGGGATCTGTTTACTCGATAGTATAGAAACCTTAGATCCTGCTTTAGTGATGCGTCGTGCCGAGTTGGCAACGTTAAGCGCTAAGCAAGCAAGTCAAGCTGGGTGTGCTTTTTACCATGCTGAAATGGACTTTCGCCAGAGCCGTGATGAGCTGTTGCAACAGGAATTACAAACCGCATTACAACAAGATAGCTTAACGTTAATGTTCCAGCCTGTGATCAATGCGACCAGTGAACTTGTCTCGGCTGAAGTGCTCACGCGTTGGTATCGTGCTGATGGAGAGTTTATTCCGCCAGCTGAATTTGTGGCGTTAGCAGAACAAGGGGGAATTATTGCTGAGCTTGATCTTTGGGTGGCTAAGCGGGTGTGTCTGTTTATTCAGAAATCGCGGGCTCAAGGAAGGAGTTTGCCTCCTTTGACTCTCAATATCAGTGCATTCTCATTTGGTCAGGCAGATTTTGTTGATACATTCGTTGGGTTGGTTAAGGAGCATGGTATTGGTGCTAATCAACTGGGTATTGAGCTCAATGAGGCCGCATTGTTAATGCAACCACAGTTTGTGGATGAGCGTGTCTCTAAGTTAGTTGAAGCAGGTGTAGGCATCATCCTCGATCATTTCGGTTCGGGCTTGAGTGCCTTGAGTTGCTTAGCGAATCAGCCATTAGTTGCGGTTAAATTGGATATGAGTTGTATTGATTCATTAACCACAATGCCAACAAAAGTGAATGTACTTATTACCTCTGCGCGGCAATTCAATTTGAGCGTTGTCGCCAAAGGTGTCGAATCATCCCAACAATATCAAGCTTTTGTTGAACTTGGCTGTGATGGCTATCAAGGCTATTTATTCAGTCGAGCCTTAAACCAAGCGGACTTTATCCAGCTTGTTTGTCCTCGTCCTTTATTGCGTAGCGTTTAAAGAAGTCGAGAGCATAGTTTAAGGCTTGGTTTCGGCAGGCGTCTTTTTCCATAAAAATCTCATGGGCAGCCCCTGCGATTACTTTCAATTGGCAATGGGTACTCACGGCGAGATTCTGGGCCGCATTATCAACAATCTTATCTTCACTCGCTTGCAGTATCAGTATCGGAGTGCGAATTTGTGCCGTTGCCAGTACGCAAGTATCTGCCGCATCTAAAGATTCAGTCAACCAACGGTTAGTGGGTGAACCGAGTTGTAACTTAGGGGCAGCATCATACAATTCTCGGTAGGCTTGGTATCGGCTTTGGCTGTGAGTGAGCTCATTCCCTTTGAATGGAACAGGTTTATAGTTTTGTCCTGCAAGTACATAATTAGGCTCGCCGCCATTGAGTGTGGTATCGAGTTTACTGGCTAACCAGCGTACGAACGCTTTTGGCATAGGTAATTTAATGCCATACATAGGCGCTGAAAATGCCGCGGCGGTAAAAATATCGGGATGCTGTTTGAGATACAAAGTGCCAATCGCGCCACCCATTGAATGGCCAAGTAGCATGAGTTGTTTGTCGTTTTGTGGTAACACTATCTTCTGCATAAATAGTGCAAAATCATCAATATAATCATTGAATCTTCGCACATGGCCCATGTGTGGATTGATTGTCATACGATCCGACAGCCCTTGGCCACGGTGATCTATGGCATAAACAGAGTAACCTTGTTGGTATAAGTCGAAGACCAATTCTTGATACTTTAAATAGGACTCGACTCGGCCACTGCTGAGAACGATTGCGGTATGCGCTTGGGGATGTTTGACCATCATATAGGCCAGCGTGACGCCGTCGGCAGAGGCTAGCGTGTCTTGAACAACGCTTTGCCAGAAGGCTTGCTGCTCTGAGGTATTTAAATCGTGTTCAGTCGAAAATGTCGCTTTGGCTTGGCTCATACTCAGTCGCAAATCATTTGGCTTGAATGGTTTGTTAGAGTGTAACAGACAACCATGGGAGTCTGAAAATACCGACTCCCATGAATTTCATTAACTTAGCGTGCCACCTTTTTCGCTTCAATAAAATCATTGATTTGCTGTTCGAGGATCGACATAGGCACCGAGCCATTTTCGAGCACAGCATCGTGGAAGGCACGAATATCAAATTTGTCGCCGAGTTCCTGTTCTGCCTTGGTACGTAATCGTTTGATTGTTAACTCACCAATCTTGTAGGACAAGGCTTGTCCTGGCCACGAAATATAGCGGTCAATTTCGGTAGTGACATTGTGCAGTGATAGTGCGGTATTGCTGGCCATAAAGTCGATGGCTTGTTGACGACTCCATCCTTGGGCGTGCATGCCAGTATCTACGACTAAACGGGCCGCGCGCCACATTTCATAGGTTAAGCGACCAAAGTTACTGTATGGATCTTGGTAGAAACCCGCTTCTAAACCTAAATATTCGCAATATAGCCCCCATCCTTCACCAAAGGCAGAGATATAGCCATAACGACGGAAATCTGGGAGTGAGGTTAGCTCAGAGTTGAGTGAAATTTGCAGATGATGACCGGGTACGGCTTCGTGCAAGGTTAAGGCTTCTAGCTCGTAGAGTGGGCGCTTATCCAATGCATAAGTGTTGACCCAGTAGTAACCGGGTTCATCATCGCTGTTCGATCCTGAATATCGTCCTGTGGTGTATTTCGGCGCAATTTCGGCAGGCACTGGCGCTATACCATAGGGTTGGCGTGGGAGTTTGCCGAAGTACTTAGGTAGCATGGCATCGGCTTTTTTGGCAATAAATGCCGCTTCTTTGAGTAACTGATCGGCACTGGTGGTGTAGAACTGAGGATCGGTCCGCAGGAAATGTAAGAAGTCGGCAAAGCTGCCTTTAAAACCTACTGACGCGATGATTTGTTCCATTTCTTGGCGGATACGTTGTACTTCTTTTACGCCCAGTTCATGCACTTGCGTCGACGTCATATTCAACGTCGTGTAGTAACGTACCCTATTCTCATAAAATTCTGCGCCGTTAGGTAAGCTACTGGCCGCGATATTTTCCCGGGCATTGGGAATGTACTCTTTAGTCATGAAATCATAAAAGTTTTGGTACAGAGGTAGAACTTTTTGCTCAACTAAAGTGCGGCCTTCTTGGGTCAGCTGAGTTTTTTGTGCCTCAGTGAAATAGTTGGGATATTGAGTAAAAGGTTTGAAATAACTGCTCTTTTCAACAGGGACGATATAAGCACTGATACTGTCTTCAAAGCCATTGAGTGTCACTTTAGGCGGCGTTATTCCCTCGGCGAGTCCTTTTTTTAGCCAGTGAGTTTGCTGGGCGAAATAGGTCGGGAGTGCATTGAGTTTGGCAATATAGTTGCGGTAATCCTCAAGGGTGTTGAATCTTCCCTGTGCGATTGAGGTGATATAAGCGTGGAAGCCGCTTTCTGCGGTAATGGGCAAGTAATAATCTTTAAAGCGATACAGGTCGACATCGTTTTGGATCTGATCTTCCAGTATTTGAGCGTTAATCTTATCTTCTTTACTCAAACTGCTGCGGTCGAGTACTTTGAGCTGCGCTAGTACTGCGATTTGACCTTGATTAAGCTTAGCGAGCGCGGCTGGCGAGAGATCCGCTAATTTTCCTGCTGCACTGGCATCGCCCATGCTGTAAGCCATTTCAGGACTCGCACTGAGTTGTAATTGCCAGCTTTGGTCGATGATCGCTTGCAGTGCGGGAGCTATGGGCTCAACTTGCGACTGTGCTGCCGATATTGTCTGTGGCGCTGCGATTTGACTATTTTTTGTGGTTTGAGTAGTACTGCAGGCGCTTAATGCGCATATCAATAAACTGGGGGTTAAGAGTTTATGCATAGTCGATCTCTGATATTTTCGTTGTTATTGAAGTCATTATGCCTGATGAATACGGCAGTTCCTTGTATGGATATTAAGCAGAATTGTGACTGAATGTGAATTTAAATGCGGTTGGCGCATAAATGCCCTTGAAAATGCGTGTTAAACTTAGTGTCCGCCCGCGACCAAATAACAAAAGCATTGGCTGGGTAGTTCAAATAGGGGTTAAATATGATTGATACATCCATTCCATTGGTGGATCTGCATCGTCACCTAGACGGTAATGTGCGGGTAAATACCATTTGGGAACTAGGACACCAACACGGCATTGCGCTACCTGCCGATTCTTTAGAGACTCTCGCACCTTTTGTGCAAATTCAGGGGAAAGAAACTAGCTTAGTCGCCTTCTTAAAGAAGCTCGATTGGATGGTTGCTGTACTCGCAGATTTGGATGCGGTTAAACGCGTGGCCTATGAAAACGTTGCCGATGCGGCGTTGTCTGGCTTAGATTACGCTGAGTTACGTTTTAGTCCTTACTATATGGCGATGAACCATAAGTTACCGATTGAAGGCGTAGTTGAGGCGGTCGTTGATGGCGTTAAAGCGGGCTTAAAAGACTATAACGTGAAGATCAATTTGATTGGCATTATGTCACGTTCATTCGGTCAAGCGGCTTGTACTCAAGAACTTGAGGGCTTACTCGCCCATAAACAACATCTCGTGGCTATGGACTTAGCCGGTGATGAATTGGGCTTCCCTGGCGAGTTATTTAACGATCACTTTAAACGTGTTCGTGATGCTGGCCTTGCGATTACGGCTCACGCCGGTGAAGCTGCGGGTTCACAAAGTATGTGGCAAGCGATTCAAGAACTTGGCGCAACTCGAATTGGTCATGGGGTGAACGCGATTCACGATCCTAAGTTGATGGAATATCTTGCTAAGCACCGTATTGGCATCGAATCTTGCCCAACCAGTAACTTGCATACTTCTACTGTGGCTTCTTACGCTGAGCATCCATTCAGAACCTTTATGGATGCAGGCGTGTTGATAAGCCTAAATACCGATGATCCCGGTGTGAGCGCTATCGATATTAAGCATGAGTATCGTATCGCCAAATCTGAACTCAAGTTAACCGATGCTGAGTTAGCGCAGGTGCAACGTAACGGCGTTGAAATGGCATTTTTATCGGACAGTGAGCGCAAAGCACTTTATGCCGCTAAGGCATAAGTCGATTCTGAGTCGTTACTAAAAATTGCAATGAATAAAAAATCCGACTCTAGAGTCGGATTTTTTGTGAGCGTTTGCGAGTGCAGCAATAAGCGTTTTAGATCACGCGTGAGAACTGTTGCTGACGCGCTTTTTGACGATAGTAAAGATCGAAGCACATACAGATATTGCGGATCAATAAACGGCCAGTAGGGCTGATAGTGATCTGTCTGTCGACGATTTCAACTAACTTATCATCGATAAATGTCTGCATTAACTTAAGATCTTCTGCGAAATAGGTTTCGAAGTTAATCCCCAGTTTCTCATCAATTTTCGCCATATCCAGTTCGAAGTGGCAAATCAGCTGTTTAATCACGACGCGGCGGATTTCATCATCACGGTTTAGGCTGCAACCTTTCCACAAAGCATGGCCTTCCTTATCTATGGCCTCATAGTAAGGGCGGATATCTTTCTGGTTTTGCGCATAGCAGTCGCCAATCTGACTGATGGACGATACGCCAAGACCTAACAAATCGCATTCTTCTTGGGTGGTATAACCTTGGAAGTTGCGGTGCAGTCTGCCTTCGCGCTGCAACTTGGCTAACTCGTCATCGGGTTTAGCAAAGTGGTCCATACCGATATATTGGTAGCCAGCGCCAGTTAAGGTCTCGATAGTTTGGTGCAGCATTTCGAGTTTTTGTTTTGGCGAAGGTAAATGCTCGTCTTTGATCTTACGTTGAGCGGCAAAGCGCGCAGGTAAGTGAGCATAGTTAAATACCGACAGACGGTCAGGCGATAAATCTAAAACGCGCTGCATAGTGACGGCAAAGGTTTCTGGCGTTTGGTGTGGCAAACCATAGATTAAATCTATGTTGGTCGACACAAAACCCATGGCTTTCGCTTTGGCCATTAAGTCGAAGATAAATTGCTCGTCTTGTTCGCGATTAACGGCAATTTGCACTTCTTTATTGAAATCTTGTACGCCGATGGAGATCCGGTTAAAGCCCGCTTCTTTCAACGTGTCGAGCATTGACAGTTCTATCTCGCGAGGATCGACTTCAATTGAAAACTCACCTTCATCCGCAAAGTTAAAGTTGGCTTTAATCAATGATGTCAGCTTTAAAATTTGCTCTGGATTTAAGAAAGTGGGTGTACCGCCGCCCCAATGCATTTGGGTCACACTGTAATGTTTGAACAGGGGGGCACGTTTAATAATTTCTTGGCTTAAATATTCAATGTACTGATCGGCTTTGTGTTGGTGGCGGGTGATGACTTTATTACAGCCGCAGTAATAACAAAGCTTGGCGCAGAACGGGATATGAATATACAGCGACAGTTTATCGCTTTTGCTATTTTCAATGGCCGTCAGCAGGTTTTGTTCGGTGAATGTGTCATCGAACTCTAATGCCGTTGGGTAAGAGGTATAACGGGGACCGCTGTAGTTATATTTTTCGATCATCGACTGATCCCAGCTAATCTGAGTGGGCTGCTTCAAGGCGTGTCCTCCGTGGGTAAATTAGCAACAAGCGAAGTATGCAAGGTTCTTAAGTAAATAACCTTGATCTAGGTTGTAAAAATGACGTCTGTCTTTTTAGAAGTTACGCAATATCTATCAAAAAAGTACGCTTGTCTGTCGATATTTGGCGATTTTGTGCGCAGGCTCACGGGAGTAAGGAGGGTAAGATTGGTGCAGGTTTTATCGAGATAACCTCAAAACCACAATATAAGTGGTCTTGAGGTATAGCAATGGGCTGGTTTAATGCATCGCTTTGGCTTGGTAATCCGCCAGTTTTTTCGCATCATCACTGATGCCTTGCTCTAATGCGGCTTCGGACTTCATTCTGATCAAGTCTAACTTCATTCTTTCTTGCTTAGGCAAGGCTTGACGAGCATCCATGATGGGATGATTTTTAATTAACTCAAAGTGTTTGAATAATGAAGGGTAATCGGGAGCCACACGCTCACTTAATGACAGGATTTCAAATAATCGCCCAATCCTGACCACGCCTTCAGAGATCTCACAGCGGTCTTCAATCATGGCGGTGGCGATATAGCGGATATCATCTAAAACTTGGGCACGTTTTGCGTTCGCAGTCACTTCACGCTCGGCTTGTTCAGCCTGCTGACGCTTTTTTTGCTGCTTGAGTTTTAGGATTAAGAAGGTGGCGTAGCTACTTAGCGCTACTATGATGATAAAACCGAGAATAATGATAGTCGTAGACACAGAGACTCCTTATATGAATGGCATAAGGAGCCACAGCTAAAAACTGAGTTCCCTATGCCTTAGCACTGAGAGGTTAGAACTTGTCTTGATAATCTTTTAGTAAGTCAGCGCCTGATTCGAACTTGTCGAACAACTCATCGTCAGACAAAGACTTAGCAGGTGATGAAGGTGTGTCATCATCCATATCGTCGCTAATGCCCAGTTTAATCATCAGAGCTTCAATCTTATTTAGCTGTTGATCTAACCACTTTTGGTCAACCTCGTTGAGGTCGCGGCCTTCTTCAAGCATATCTAACAGCTGATTTAGTCTTGGATCTTCTTCCAATTTCAGCAGTTTTTGCTCGTCAGTCAGCTTAGCTTGTTTCACTTTTGGCTGAGCGGCTTTATCTGTTACCACTGCCGCAGGAATTGCTAAAGCCACAGGCTTTTTACTGCCATGACGCGGGTCTTTTTTCTTAGCGGCCTGCTGTTGCGGCGCTTGCGCTAAAATTAAGCTTTCGTTATGACGACTACCTGATTTATTGCCAGAATCTTTACGTTTGCCAGTCGCTACAGCGCGATCTTGCTTCTTCACTCTTGGCTGTAACTTAGGGCTGTTCTCGCCGCCCTTGCGTGTTTTCTTGCTACGAGACATGGTCTTCTCAATTATTTACAACGTATGGCCTTGCAGACTAAGGGTGAGCTTGTCTACAAGGTGCGAAATTAGGCCGAGTGTTATACCAGATTATGATGTTTTTTGCATCAAAACGAGGTCCTTTGCGGCAAATAATAGTTCAAAATCGCTATTGTTTGCGAGGTACTCGAAGGTTTGTCGCTGATAAAAGCTCACATGGGTGAGGTTGTTCTTATAATGCCACTTAGCAAAACCATCTAATTCAGTCAGTAATGGTGTGCTTATCGCTAACCAACCACCAGAATGCAGTAGCCGAGAGAGCAAAGTCCACTCTTTTATAGGGTTTTGAAAATGCTCAAACACCCGATAACAGCAGATAAAATCATACTCTAGCTTTAACACATCATGATTCGGGGCAAAAAAGGGATCATATTGATTTAACTTGTGGCCCGCATTTTCTATGGTCGTCAGGCTCTCATCATCGAGTATGCGACCAAAATTCAATCCTAATAAACTGCCCGCTTGTTGCTGCTCTAATTGCGCTAACAGCGGCAAAATAAATTGCGATAACTGTTTTTGCTTCGACGCTATGCGTGAACGACCGTATCTTTGCTTCTCTGCCGCGGGGGGTAAATGGCTATTCGCATCCGCAAAGGTTAACTCACATGTCTTGCAAACATAAAAACTCCGCTTTTTATCTTGATGAAGGAGTCGTGTCTGACTGTTATGACAAAGAGGGCATCTGGGCATTGAGTCTGCTGAAGTGGTTATTAAGGCTTTGATTGTACCAATTATATTGGTTGAGTGCACATTTTAGACACTAATGGGGTGTTACAAAAGAAAAAAGGCGGCAGTTAAACTGCCGCCTTACAAAGGGTGCTTTAGCACCTTATCCTGATTCCAAGTATCCATACTTGCTATGCGACTTTCCCGGTCGGTATCCTTCTTTTTTTTACTGCTTTCCCTGCATTATTTTTGTTAATGGTCTTCCAGACACTTTATTTTTTCTGTCGCCATCCTGACTACAGTTTCCGTAGATGGTCTCGCAACACATCTTTTAAAGCATCGTCATCATTGACGTCGAGTTAACCATCCATGTTACTTAAGTACCTTCCTGTGATAACAAGCATCCAGCCAGTGCATCCTAAGCTTATCGCTTCCTTTGCTACAGTTTACATCATGTAAACTATGTCCTGATGGGGCAAGTTACCCTTAGTGTAAGGTGTTTTGCTAGAAGCAAATTGGCGTTATCGGCCATCCCTTACAAAATTGTGCTGACCTGGATTTCAAATGGAAATCACGACTCTTGTTATTATTAGAGAGTGGTCTTAAGTATATTATTGTTATTGAGTATCTTTATTCTTATATCTTGAACGTTAATTATACCGAAACCTGTAAGTTATTATTAATCTTTTTGTACAAACAGATGGGTTTATCTCGGTACGGGGCTTATTAAACCGAAATCTGTGATCTATGTCAAGCACGAATCTTTGCAGTTTACGTCCACGTCAACTTTGGGGTGTAAAAAAGGGTGACAATACACCCTTCTTTTCACTCGCGAAGATTACTTCAGGCTAGAAAGATACTTTGATAGCGCGTCGATATCGCTATCATTTAGTTTCTTAGCCACATCTTGCATCATGCCATTTAAGTCATTATGGCGGCCCGCTTCACGGAATTTTGTCAGCTGGATCTTGATGTAGTTTGCGTGTTGGCCTGCCAGCGTTGGAAAACCTGCAAGCTCAGCGCCTTTACCATCTGGGCCATGACATGCCATACAAGCGGTAATGCCACGAGAAACATCACCACCCTTGTAAAGTTTAGCGCCTAACTCAGGAACATCTTTTGCTTCAGCCACTTGGATTGCTTGGCTAGAAAAATATGCGCTAATGTCGAGAATATCCTGATCGCTTAGAGGCATTGCCATGCCACTCATGATAGGATCCATACGACCATCTTTACCGCCAGTTTGTGCTGCGCTACGGAAATCATGTAGTTGCTTTTGGAGGTAAGTGGCGTGTTGGCCCGCAATTTTGGGGTACATATCGATCATACTGTTACCGTCCATACCGTGACAGGCCGAACAGACAATGATTTTCGTTTTTCCCGCTTCAGCATTACCTTCAGCAATCGCAGGTGAAGATATGGCGGCAATTACAACAGACAGCGCAAGAGCTAGCTTTTTCATGGCGTTCCAACTTCTGGTTAAATTATTATCCTGAGCTTACTAGGGTGACCCGCAAGCGTGGTAAAATATGATTAATGTGATCGGAGTAATATTTTACACGAAAACGTGGGAAAGTAAGTAATTCTTCATAAATTATGGTATTGCGTAGAAAAATTTCGGAGTAAATAGTGACTGAATCTCGTATAGATTTTCGTAGGGCAAAGTTTTTAATCAGTGCACCTGACATTGCACATTTGGATCAATATCTGCCCGGCGATGTTGGAGTTGAGATTGCATTTGCTGGCCGCTCTAATGCTGGAAAGTCTAGTGCACTCAATGCATTAACTGAGCAAAAAAGTTTAGCAAGAACCAGTAAAACACCGGGCCGTACTCAACTAATTAACGTATTTGAGTTAGATGCTCAGCGTCGTTTAGTTGACTTGCCTGGTTATGGCTTTGCGCAAGTCCCACTTGCGTTGAAAAATAAATGGCAGCAAGCATTGGGTGAATATTTGCAAAAACGCGCTTGTTTAAGTGGCGTGGTTGTCTTGATGGATATTCGTCATCCATTAAAAGATCTCGATATGCAGATGATTGAATGGGCAGTTGCTAGTGAAATTCCAGTATTAGCTTTGCTAACGAAATCAGACAAATTAGCCCAAAGTGCTAAGATGAAAACCGTAAATGAAGTGCGTCTCGCACTAAGTGAGTTTGGCGACTGGGTGCAAGTTGAACCCTTCTCATCACTTAAAGGAACCGGTAAGCCTAAAGTGTTGGCAATTCTTAATGAATGGTGTCATCCACAGTGGTTGACTGATGAGTTAGATGCAGCGAATAACGCTGAATAATATCGCCTGTTTTGGTGTACATGGTAGAATTTGACTGTGTATACCTCCTCTTTGTTTTTACTGCAATTTTTTCTCTTTTGTTCAGTCTCATTCCCATCGGTTATTCGTTAATCTCAGGCAAAAAAATAGCCGATGATATTATCATCGGCCAAAAATATTAGCTCTTTTGGGGAGAAGCTAAATTCAACAAGACTCAAGCACCATCAAATTAGCTTCAATGGTTCTCAATGAAACTAGCATACAGCCAATTCATCCCTTATTAAAGTAAATACTCTAAAATTTACTTAAAGTCTGAAAAAAGAGCAAAAAAAGCCTCAGCAAACAAGTTGCTGAGGCGCCATAATTTGGCTCATCACTATAAGTGAAATAAAGGTCTGAAAGATAGAACATCTTAACCTCTGTACCCTACGCAGAGAATATTACTCTATTTATCTTTAAATGGAAAACAGTTTTTTCAAAAAAGAGGTAATTATGTGCGCTTGATCTCAGGTTGTGAGTGAAAAAGCATCTCAAATTGATCCTAAAATTTCAGTGAAAATGGTTAATTGGCTGATTTAAAGAGAAAAATCGAAATTTATATACAAAAGTGATCAATATTTGAGATTTGATTTTTTACTCTAATCCTGACCTAAGATTTTGGTGTACGCGTGAGAGAACAACCGTTATGGCATTCTTGAGCATATATGGCTGACTTGAATGCAGTTTCAATTCGAGTAAATCACACCTTTTAATATCCATCTGCTGTGGCAGTGTATCGATGAACTCTACTGCCAAATGTATCAGGTAAAGATTGTTTGGCTGTGAGTGAATCATTTTCTGCCGATGAAGTTTGTCTAACTTAACGAGCTAATTTGTATTGTGAAAGGGTTATTTATGCTGAGTGATGAAAAGGACTCTGTATTGATGTTCTTAGAGGCGATTAAGACGGGAGAGAGCTAATCTGAGCTCAAAATATTGAAGTCAGATTAGCTTTATTTTCAGTTAAATCATATTGATAGTGTTCTTCTGGATATTACTGAGATTAGTGGGCTTCATCCCAGTTATCACCAATGCCTGCTTCGGCAAGCAGTTCAACATCGAGATTAGCTGCTTGCGCCATCAAGGTGCAGATTGTCTTTTTAAGTGCCTCTGCTTTATCCGCATCGACTTCAAACACTAATTCATCGTGAACCTGCATGATCATAGTGATTTCGCCTTGGGTTTCTGTTTTGATCCACTGGGCAATATTGATCATGGCCTTTTTGATGATGTCAGCAGCCGTACCTTGCATTGGCGCGTTAATCGCAGCACGTTCAGCACCTTGGCGGCGCATCGCATTACGATCACGGATTTCGGGCAAGTAGAGGCGACGACCAAACAGAGTCGACACATAACCTAAGTCAGCAGCACCCGCGCGCGTTTCTTCCATATAACGTAATACGCCAGGATAACGGGCAAAGTAGGTATCGATATAGGTTTGTGCTTCATGGCGTGGGATATCAAGCTGACGCGCCAAACCAAAGGCTGACATGCCATAAATTAAGCCGAAGTTAACCGCTTTGGCACGGCGGCGTTGTTCTGTGGTTACTTCATCAAAGTCGGTACCAAATACTTCTGCAGCAGTGGCTCTATGAATGTCTTTGCCCTCGGCGAAGGCTTTGAGTAAGCCTGCATCTTGGGATAAATGGGCCATGATCCGTAGTTCGATTTGCGAGTAGTCGGCGGCCAAAATTTTACGGCCTGCTGGGGCGATAAAGGCTTGGCGAATACGGCGACCTTCTTCGGTGCGAATCGGAATATTTTGCAGGTTAGGTTCGCTTGACGATAAGCGACCTGTTGCCGCATTAGCTTGATGATAGCTAGTGTGTACGCGACCCGTTTTGGCGTTGACCATCAGTGGCAGCTTATCGGTGTAAGTGCTCTTTAACTTAGATAGGCTTCGATGCTCGAGGATCACCTTTGGCAGTGGGAAATCTAAGGCTAATTCGACTAATACTTCTTCCGCGGTCGATGGCGCACCCTTTGGGGTCTTTTTGGTGATCGGATAACCTAGCTTTTCATAAAACAAGACTTGCAGCTGCTTAGGTGAACCAAGATTGAATTTTTCACCAGCAATGTCGTAGGCTTTTTCTTCTAAGGTATCGATTTTACGCGCCAGTTCATCGCTCTGTTGGCCGAGTAACATACTGTCGATTAATACCCCTTGACGTTCAATGTCCGACAATACTTGGATTAGCGGTAATTCGACTCCGGTAAACATGGCGGCAAGTTCGGCTTCTTTCTCGAGTCTTGGCCATAAATGTTGGTGTAAACGCAGTGTGATGTCGGCATCTTCGGCCGCATAAGGCGCAGCCGTTTCCAGTGGAATTTGGTTGAAGGTCAGCTGTTTTGCACCTTTACCGGCGATTTCTTCAAAGCTGATATTCTTATGGCCTAAGTACTTGAGCGCTAAACCATCCATATCATGGCGCGAAGCCACTGAGTTGAAAACATAGGATTCGAGCATAGTGTCGAAAGCGACGCCCTGTAGTTTGATCCCTGCATTGGCTAAGATACTGATGTCGTACTTAAGATTTTGACCGACTTTCTTGATCTTTGGATCCTCAAGCAGCGGACGCAGTTTTTCTAACGCGACCGTTTTATCGATTTGAGTCGGTGCACCAACGTAATCGTGGGTTAAAGGAAGATAAGCGGCTTTTCCTGTCTCAACGGCGAAGGAAATCCCGACTAATTCGGCCACCATGTAATCTAAGCTGGTGGTCTCAGTATCGATTGCCATTAAGTCGGCTTGTTTAAGCTTAGCAATCCAAGTGTCTAATTCGGCTTCGGTGAGAATGCAGTCGTACTGTGTTTCAATCGCTTCGACTGGAGATGAGTCTTCTTGCGTTTCTGTGGATGCCGCATCAATTGAGGTATTTGCCGTCATTTTATTATCTAAGACTTCAGCTAACCAACGTTTAAACTCCATCTCGCCGTAGCATTTGATCAGTTCATCTTTGTCTGCTGGCATGAGAGTGAGTTCGTGCCAATCTTGCTCAAGTTCGACATCGGTTTTGATGGTGGCGAGTTCGTAAGAAAGCTTGAGCATGTCGGCATTTTCAATGATCTTTGCCGCCATGGTTTTAGAACCTCTAAAGCCGAGCTCGGCGACTTTTTCGGGTTCCGCTAATAAGTTACTCACACTGCCGGCTCCCGTGAGCATAGCGAGCGCCGTTTTCTCACCTACGCCGGGTAAGCCGGGAATGTTGTCGGCCTTGTCGCCCATCAGCGCGAGTAAATCTATGATACGGTCTGGACCGACACCAAATTTGGTGACGACTTCTTCTGGGCCCATTATGGTGTCTGTCATGGTGTTGATGAGCGTAACGTTTTCATCCACTAATTGCGCCATGTCTTTATCGCCTGTGCTGATAAGCACGGCACGGTTTTCTAAGCTGGCTTGGCGGGCAATAGTACCGATCACGTCATCGGCTTCGACGCCGGAAATTGAAATCAGTGGTAAACCTAGTGCGCGAATAATGCGATGCAAGGGTTCGATTTGCGAACGTAGATCATCAGGCATAGGTGGGCGCTGTGCTTTGTATTCGCTGTACATGTCATTGCGGAAGGTTTTTCCCTTGGCATCGAACACGACTGCGATATGGCTTGGTTGATAACGGGTCAACAAGCTGCGTAACATATTCACTACGCCATAAACGGCACCCGTTGCTTCGCCCTTTGAGTTTGTCAGGTGAGGAGGCGCATAATAGGCGCGATACAAATAAGAAGATCCATCCACAAGCACAAGTGGGTTTTTAGCGACGGTTGGCATAGGTATTTTTCGTTTATCGATGACTTAGATGGCGCTAAGCATGCCACAGAAGCACTATTTCAGCCATGGCAAAATGACTCTCAGCCTGTGGATAAGTCTGTGAGTGAAAAAGTCAACTGAGAATAATGGCGATGATTACGGCTTAGTGCGATTTTTTTAAGTTGTTGTTTTTTATGTTTATAAAAGATTTGTGTGAGTTCAATACTGTTTCTTAAAAAATCTTCCCAATTTGTGGATTTTTTATTGACTCCGTAAAATACATCTAAGGATTGGCTTAATTTTCGGCACTCGTCAGATTCGACGAATTAAGTTAGCACGATTTTTAATCAGATCAACTAGTTTGTTTATGGTTTGTTAAAACTTAATGACATAAGAAGGATATTTTTAATGAAAAAAGTCGCAGTGTTACTGAGTGGATGTGGTGTTTTCGATGGAACTGAGATACATGAATCGGTTTTAACGCTTTTATGCTTATCCCGATCAGGGGTTCACTACCAGTGTTTTGCACCTGATATCAAACAGATGCATGTGGTAGATCATTTCACTGGCGAGGTCGATGCTGCTGCAAGTCGTAACGTGCTGGTGGAGTCGGCACGTATCGCCCGTGGCGAAGTCAAAGCGACCACAGAATTAGATATCGCCGAATTTGATGCCTTGATCATTCCCGGTGGCTTTGGTGCGGCGAAAAATCTGTGTAACTTTGCGACGAATGGCAGTGAGTGTGAAGTGGAACCGCTGGTGACTGATTTTATCAATGAGTTCATTCTGGCGAAAAAGCCCGTTGGTTTTATCTGTATTGCTCCTATGATGATCCCGCGTTTATATCCCCAGGGTGTAAAAGGCACTATCGGTAATGATAGCGATACTGTCGCAGCGTTTAATTTGATGGGCGGTGAGCATCAAGTTGCGACAGTACATGAGATAGTCGTGGATGAAGCGAATCGCATTGTCAGCACTCCCGCTTATATGTTGGCTGGTAATATTGCTGAGGCGCATTCAGGCATCGAGAAGCTAGTCGTTAAGCTACTAGAAATGACTGATCAGAGTTAGTTTGAGCTGTTTGTAGAAGAGTGAAGCGAGTCATTGAACCAAGATAAATTTCAGGATTTATCTTGGTTCACTATATTAAATTGAGATCGAGGATTTGCGGCTATCAAATAAACCTTGGGCTAACCCTATGAGTAAGCCGCCAATGTGGGCGCCGTTAGCAACCGAAACCCCTAGAATATCTGTGAATCCCAATGCCAACCATATCATCATAAAGCCCATATATGATGGTGGGAAATCTATTCCAGCTGCGGGTTTACGTATACCCATAATCCAAGTGTAACCTACCACTGCATACACAACGCCGGACAGCCCGCCAAAGTTAGGTCCACCGACATAATATTGGATAACGTTTGGCAGTGTTCCTGCGACAAACAGCAGGATGAGTAATGGTGCAGTACCAATACGGGTTTCGATTTTACCGCCTAAATACCACCACCAGAGCAAATTAAAGATGACGTGCATGGCTGAAAAATGCAGCAGGCTCGGTGTAAAAACACGCCAGAACTGGCTGAACTCTGAATGAGGTACTGCTCCAAAATAGGACAGTGCCGCGTAGGTTTGGTTGGCGAACCCTAAGTTCATCGCCGCAAAAATGAGTACGCAAACCGCAAAAACGATCAACGTGACTGGGCCTGCGCCGGTAATGAATTGGGTGAACAACTGCAGCGAAGGGGCACCATAATCGAGTTTGGTTTGGGTATCGCCGTGTTCCCACGAGGCTTGCAGATATTTATTGTCGTAAGGGTGAGCAATAAAGTGGGCAAACTCTTTGCGTGCTTGCTCCACATCTTTGTCATGGATAACCAGAATGGCGACACCCTGAACCAGCGGCTCAATTTGGCAGTCAATGTCTTCCCCTTTGAGGTAATCGACAAATGCCTGCGCGGCTCTGCTGTTGGGGAGTCTGCCAATTTCTATCATGCATTCGCCTCATGCCAGGCGCTATAGCCGCCGTCTAGGCTGTAAACGTCATCAAAACCTTGTTCGCATAAATATTGCGCCGCATTTTGGCTGCTCATGCCGTGGTAACAAACCACCACGAGTGGGCTATCCATATCGGCTTGGCTAATAAATTGCGCTAGGTTTTCGTTATTCAGGTTAGTTGCACCTGCAATATGGCCGTTGGTGAAGCTATTGCCATCGCGGATATCGACGATTTGCACTGGCTGTGCTTCGGTCATTTGCAGCAATTGATTAACGCTTAAGTGTTTAAAGGAAGACATAATAAAACCTGACAAAGCTAAGAGATGGAAATCAAGATGGGATAAGTGTGCAACAAGGGGCTGCGAGTGTACAGCCCCTATCTAGGTAATGCTCTGCAGGATTAATCCCAGCTGAGGATCACTTTACCCGATTGGCCCGAGCCCATAGCGTCGAAACCTTGTTGGAAATCATCAATCTTGAAGTGGTGAGTGATGATAGGTGAAATATCTAAGCCTGATTGGATAAGACTGGCCATCTTGTACCAAGTTTCGAACATTTCACGGCCGTAGATGCCTTTAATGACCAAACCTTTGAAGATCACTTTGCTCCAGTCGATGGCCATTTCACCACTTGGAATACCGAGCATAGCGACTTTGCCGCCGTGGTTCATGGTATCTAACATGGCGTGGAAGGCTGAGGGTACGCCAGACATTTCTAATCCAACGTCGAAACCTTCGGTCATGCCCAGTTCTTTCATCACGTCTTTTAGGTTTTCTTTTGACACGTTCACAGCGCGCGTGGCGCCCATTTTACGGGCCAGCTCTAAGCGGTATTCGTTGACGTCAGTGATCACCACATGGCGAGCACCTACGTGACGACATACTGCAGCCGCCATGATGCCGATGGGACCTGCGCCAGTGATCAACACGTCTTCACCGACTAAATCGAAGGATAATGCTGTGTGCACAGCGTTACCAAAGGGGTCAAAGATTGAGGCTAAATCATCGCTGATATCATCAGGGATTTTAAAGGCGTTAAAGGCGGGGATAACTAAGTATTCCGCAAATGAACCTTCACGATTGACACCCACGCCAGAGGTGTTACGGCATAAATGGGTGCGGCCTGCGCGGCAGTTACGGCAGTGGCCGCAGGTGATATGGCCTTCGCCAGACACGCGGTCGCCTATCTTAAAACCACGAACTTCTTGACCGATATCAACCACTTCGCCTACATATTCATGACCAACAACCATGGGGACTGGAATGGTTTTTTGTGACCATTCGTCCCAGTTGTAGATGTGCATGTCGGTGCCACAAATCGCAGTTTTTTTAATTTTGATCAGCAGATCGTTGTGGCCCATCACTGGCTTAGGCGCATCGACTAACCAAATACCTTTTTCGGCTTTTAACTTGCTTAGTGCTTTCATTGTCTTAAGTCCTAAATAATGCCCATTTCTTTGGCAATACGAGTAAAGGCGGTGATCGCTTTGTCGAGTTGCTCACGGGTATGTGCCGCTGACATTTGCGTACGGATACGGGCTTGTCCCTTAGGAACGACTGGGAACGAGAAGCCAATAACATAAATATGTTCTGCTAATAAGCGGTTAGCAAAGTCGCCCGCCAGTTTCGCATCACCAATCATCACAGGGATAATCGCGTGGTCGGCGCCGCCCAAAGTAAAGCCTGCTGCTGACATTTGCTCACGGAAATAACGGCTGTTTTCCCATACGGCTTCGCGCAGGGCTTGGCCTGATTTGAGCATTTCTAACACATGGATAGATGCAGTCACGATTGATGGCGCTAATGAGTTAGAGAACAGGTAAGGACGTGAACGCTGACGTAACCAGTCTATGACTTCTTTTTTACCCGAAGTGAAACCGCCCGATGCGCCGCCTAAGGCTTTGCCTAAGGTGCCAGTGATGATGTCGACTCTGTCCATCACATTGCAATATTCGTGCGTGCCACGGCCGTTTGCGCCGATAAAGCCCACAGCGTGAGAGTCATCGACCATCACTAGTGCGCCGTATTTATCGGCTAAATCACATACGCCTTGCAGGTTAGCAATCACGCCGTCCATCGAGAATACGCCATCGGTGGCGATCAAGATGTTACGGGCGCCTGCTTCTTTCGCGGCGATCAGCTGAGTTTCTAAATCGGCCATATCGTTGTTGGCATAGCGGAAACGTTTGGCTTTACATAAACGTACACCGTCGATGATAGAAGCATGGTTTAGCGCATCAGAAATGATGGCGTCTTCTGCATCTAACAAGGTTTCGAATAGACCTGCGTTCGCATCAAAACATGAAGAGTAAAGAATGGTGTCTTCAGTGCCGAGGAATTCGCTCAGGCTAGCTTCTAGCTTTTTATGTATGTCTTGGGTACCGCAAATAAAACGTACTGATGCCATACCAAAGCCGTGGCTGTCTAAGCCCTGTTGGGCGGCTTTGATTAGCTCTGGGTGATTCGCTAGGCCTAGGTAATTATTCGCGCAAAAGTTAACAACTTCTTGGTGATTAACTTGAATGGCAGTTTGTTGCGGTGAGGCAATAACACGCTCGCTTTTATATAAGCCTTCGGCTTTGATGTCTGCAAGCTGTTGATTAATCTGTGCGTAGAATGAGGTAGAGGCCACCTGATATCTCCTTAGTTAACTTTATTCTGATTTTGGGAGTGGCGGCATTCTAACTCTAAACCCAATCGGCCTACAGCCTTTTTTTCATGCAGGTTCGCAAGATAAACTAGTTTAGGGCTAAAGCGGTTTTTACATTATAAAAACTAATGTGCAACATAAGTTTGCCACTGTTTAACTGAGTCTTCTTTTAAGGGATGTAGAGCGAAAAACGGGTTCGCACTCAGTACTATAATTGCTTTGAGTCCAGTACCGAATGCGAGTTCCCAACAAAGGTGTTTGGGATGATGTTAGAGGGATTCTTGACTCGCTAGCGCGTGGTAATGTTGCTCTAGGCGAGTAAACGTCGCGACGGATGTCGGGGTTGCATAGGCTTTGAAAATCATCAGCACCCTTAAAACGCCTTCATAAAGTGTCGCTTTAGTGATGGTCGATGTGCTGGATTGTGTGAGTTGGTAACCAATCCAAAAGCTGACGATCATCTTGATGGTATCTGCCAGTGGCGTGATTTTGTCGCTCTCTAAGTTTAAAAAGCCATCTTGCTTAAGTTTATGCAGCACATGGCTTGAACGCGTTAATACTTGCTGCTGTGCGTGCAAATAGCGTTTTTTTAGTTCTTCATCGCGGGCGAGAATATCCGCAAGATTGGCGTACATAAAGCGGAATTGCCACAAGGTATAGAACATAGCATCGAAGTAGCCGATTAACAGTTCTACATCCACTTGCTTATCTTCATAGGGTTGGAAACCCGATTCGAGATGATTCTCATATAGACTGAAAATACAGCGGATAATGTCTTCTTTATTGCGAAAATGGTAATAAAGATTCCCGGGACTCATATTTAAGTGAGCGGCAATGTGATTGGTGGTGATGTTTCTTTCGCCATGCTCGTTGAACAGTTCAAGACTGGCATAGATTATTTTGTCGCGGGTTTTCATAAGTTATCCAAATTGCTAGTGAACGCCACATCATAGATCAAAGAAAGCTAACCAACGACCGCCGAACTGCTGGTAAATTATCCCTAATTTGGTGCATATGCTAACATTGCCACTATTCATCAGGCAAAACTCATAAGCACGTTTTTAATGAATCGTTTTCTCTATTCCACGATCTTATATTTATTATCCCCTCTGCTAATCGTCTATTTAGCATTTCGTGCTATTAAAAGCCCTGATTACCGCGGTCGTTGGGGGGAGCGTTTTGGATTAACCCGGCTTAAATCGACGGATTTACTGGTCCATTCTGTGTCTATGGGTGAAACGCTTGCGGCAATCCCATTGATCCGTTTGATTATGCAATCACACCCTGAGCTAAGCATTACGGTTACCACAACCAGCCCGACAGGATCTGCCGAAGTGCGTAAAGCCTTTGGTGACTCAGTGCAGCATTGTTATTTACCCTTTGACTTACCTTGGTGTGTGCGGCGTTTCTTGCGCCAAGTCTCACCTAAATCTTGCATCATTATGGAAACCGAACTGTGGCCTAATTTGGTTGCCTTAGCTGCCAAACGCGGTGTGCGCTTGATGTTGGCCAATGCACGTCTGTCGGCCAAGTCGGCGGCGCAATATGCTAAGCGCCCTAAACTCAGTCGACCTATGTTGCAACGACTCGATGTTATTGCGGTGCAGACTCAAGTAGAAGCGCAGCGTTTTATCGAGTTAGGTGTATCGCAGGACAGAGTGACAGTATGTGGTAGCTTGAAGTTTGATCTCAGTATTACGCCTGAGCGTTTAGCCAATGCCAAGCAGCTACGTCAAGCTTGGGGACGTGAAACCTCGCCGATTTGGGTCGCTGGCAGTGTGCATCCTGGAGAGTTTGACGCCATGCTCACCGCCCATAGGCAATTATTGGCTCAGTGGCCCGATGCCTTGCTGATTATTGCACCGCGTCATCCTGAGCAGTTTTCTGCTGTTGCTGAGTTTGTTGCCAGCCAAGGTTTTGAATCTGTTCGCCGCAGCGGTAATTTTCCCGTGACGGCTACGACACAAGTGCTGGTAGGCGATACCATGGGTGAACTTCTGACCTTTTATGGCGCCGCGGATCAAGCTTTTGTCGGTGGCACGCTGATCAATAATGGTGGCCATAATCCCTTGGAGCCTGTTGCTATGGGCGTGCCTGTTATGGTGGGGCCGAACCATTGGGACTTTGCCCAAATTACGCAGATGTTGGCGGATGCTGGTGGGTTAAGGGTTGTCGCTTCGGCGGATGAACTTGCCGCTAACTTGATTGAGTATTTTGCTAAACCTGAGTTACGCCTGCAGGCGGTGAACGCGGGATTGGCTGTGGTTGAGGCTAATCGTGGTGCCTTGCAACGACAATTTCTTCTCGCGCAATCTTTAATAACCGCTTAATTCAACTGGATAATTTTTTAGTGGTTCAGGCGCTTTGCATCGCCGCTTGATAGCCCTGCATCAGTGATGACCAGTTATCAGCGGTGAAGGCAAGGTTTGGTAGCTTGGCTTGTTCTTTATTAAAGGAACGTAACAGTCTGTCTAGATTCGATTGCTGCCATTGCGGGCTCGGTGTTTTTAACTCACCACGGTCGAAATCGATAAGATAAAACCGCTCTGGCGTTAAGGGTTCAGTTTGTGCGGGCTGGAACAGAATATTCTTGGCATTGAGGTCGGCGTGGTACACACCACGCTGGTGGAATTGGGCGATGCAAGCCCCTAATGCCTGCCATTGCTCTGTGCTCATGACCCCTTTGCCGAGTTTAGCGACTAAATCTTCGGCACCTTCGACCCGTTCGATAATGATATCGGCGCGGTAAAATAATCCATCGCGCACTATGTTGGCAGCAATCGGTTTAGGTACAGCAAAATCTTCGCGATACAAAATGTCTAATAAGCGTAACTCACCCATGGCGCGGGTATTTTCGAGGCCAGTATAAACGTAAGCATCTTTGCTGAATTTCTCCATTAAGCCGCCACGCCAATAATGACGCAATACCCAATGACTGTGCTCAAATGCCACAAACCAAGTGGTGTAGCGGCCTTTGGATGAACCTACGACAGCATTTTTAGCCCGCCAAAAATCCACCGAGAACCACGCGGGATCGATATCTGTTGGCGTATCTTGGCAAACTGCCATGTGACCTTGGGCGGTTTTTATGAGCTGTATCTGAGCATTCATCGGAGATTTGTTGACTTAAGCGTGGCACCTAGGGCCATTCTACATTAAGATCCTTAGCTTGCGCCAAATAACCTTAAGAGCTTTTAGCTTCAATCCCAATGAGTTTAAATCCCAATACCATGAATTCTCTTTGTTTGCTTCGCTTATCCGCTATCGGTGACGTCTGTCATGCCGTGGCTATGGTGCAGGTGATTCAGCGACAATATCCCGAGCTCAAAATCACATGGGTGATCGGTAAACTCGAATATCAATTGTTGAAGCATTTACCCGGCATTGAGTTTGTTATTTTCGATAAATCTCAAGGATGGCGCAGTTATTTTAATTTGCGTAAGGCCTTAAAAGGCCGACGTTTTGACGTGCTGCTGCATATGCAGGTTGCGCTACGTGCAACCTTGGCTTCATTAGCCATTTCGGCAAAGGTGCGCATAGGCTTTGATCGTGCCCGCGCTAAAGAAGGTCAGTGGCTAGTGACAAATCACAGGGTGGAGCCCTTGGCAAATCCCCATGTGCTCGAAGGATTTATGGGATTCGCTAAGGTGATTGGCGTTAACGATCTCACTCCTCAATGGCATATTCCTGTGCCAATTGCGGATACTGAATTTGCCCAGACGCAGATTAAAGACAATGAAAAAGTCTTTATCATTTGCGCTGCAGCCAGTAAGGCTGAACGTAACTGGTTACCAGAGCGCTATGCCGCCGTTGCGAGCCATGCGATTGCGAAAGGATTTAGAGTCATGCTTTGCGGTGGCCCAACTCAACTTGAGAAGGATTTAGCAGAGCAAATTTTGCAGGCTTGTCCCTCTAAAATCGATAATTTAGTGGGCAAAACCAGTCTGACGCAATTATTGGCCCTGCTAAAACGCGCAAGCTTAGTGTTAGCTCCGGATACTGGCCCTGCGCATATGGCGGTGACCCAAGGTACTCCGGTGATCGGTTTATATGCCCATTCCAATCCTGGGCGCACAGGTCCTTACCTATCGCAGCAATATGTGGTGAGTGCCTATGATAAGGCCATGAGATCGCAACATAGTGGACAAATTAAGTGGGGAACTCGCGCCAAAGGCGAGCATTTGATGTCTTTGATCAGTGTTGAAGCTGTGATTGAGAAGTTTGAGCTGGTGGCGCATGACACTAAAGCTTCAGAATAAATTTATTTGGATTAAAGGTTAATTATGGCTCCTCAAAAAGCCCCTAAGTTCTTGTTTATCCCAGTCTCATCGGCTGAGGGCATAGGTAAGTATATGCGCTCAATGATCATTGCCGATGAGGTGAAGAGAACTTGGCCGAATGCCGAGATTAAGTTTATTTTGAGTCAACAAGCTCCCTATGCGACTCAATGCCCTTATCCTGCTGAGCTACTCGAAGATACGCCGACAAAGCAAGTCAAGGCGGTTAACCAAATCATGTCTGATTTCCTGCCAGACATAGTATTGTTCGACGCATCGGGTCGTAAATCACAGTTAGTCCATGCCCATAAACTCGGCGCTAAGGTGATATTTCTCAGCCAGCATAAGCGTAAGCGCAGTCGTGGAATGAAAATTGGCCGTGCTCTGGTGACGGATTGTCACTGGGTGGTGCAACCTGAGTTTGTCATTGGCCCTATTAGTTGGTTAGATCGCCTTAAGTTGCAGCTAATTAATAAACCTGAGCCTTTGAATATTGGTCCTGTCTTTACCCTGCCAGATACAATTACCCAATCGGCATTATTAGCGCAATATCAGCTGATGCAAAATGAGTTTGTATTATTCAATGCGGGTTCTGGTGGTCACAGGGTGAATAGTGAACTAGCCGCCGATATTTTTGCTAAGGCTGCCAGTGAAAGTTATAAAGCATCTGGTATTTTAAGTGTCATGGTTTTCGGCCCTAATTACCCTAATGCTTTGCCTGAGCTTGAGGGGGTAGTTGTTATTCCCCAATTGAATAATCAACAGTTTATCAATCTGTTGGCCGCGGCTAAAGCTGCCGTATTGAGCGGTGGGGATACTTTATTACAAGCGATAGCGCTGCACAAACCGACATTAGCGGTTCCTGTATCGAAGGATCAGCCGCCAAGGATTACAGCTTGTGTGGCTCAAGAGTTGGTTTTGAGTTGCGATACAGCATTGGAGCCAATGAAAAATAACCTTGCAAAACTGTTATCTCAAGAACAGATGATGCATTTTTGCACTAAATTGGCACGAAGCAAACATTTGAATGGATTGGATATTGCGATAAAACAACTAAGGTTATGGGTAAAATAGCTGTTAGAAGAGTCACGTTTTAGCTTTTTGCATTTATAAAATTAGGGACGCTCATATTATGGGGTTTGATGAAAAAGTATTGAATTATGATGAGTTTAAAGTAGATCTCGCTAAACTTGATGAGCCGAGAAAACCTGGAATAAGTGCTATTCTGCGAATAAAGAATGGTGCCGAATTTCTGAGATCTAGTATTGAGACCCATATTCCTTACTATGATGAAATTATTGCCTGTTATAATGATTGCACTGATAATACTGCTGAAATATTAAATGATTTGAAAGGGAAATATCCTGAAAAAATAAAAGTTTTTGAATATTTACCTAAAGTTCATCCTATATTCTCAGATGCACATAATAACTGTACAACCTATGATGTTCATAGTTTGGCAAATTTTTACAATTATACCCTTTCAAAAACCAGCTATAATATAGCAACAAAGTTAGATGATGATCATATTGCAATTGATCGTAATCTTAAACCAGTAATTAGCAGAATTCGTAACGATATTGCTTCTAACGTTAAGAAAGTATATACATTCTCAGGTGTTAATCTAGCTCTTGATTGTAGTAATAAATTAGGGGTTTATGTTAGTAATGCTTTGGTAGGCACTGGCGATCATATGTATTTCCCATTATCATCAAGTATCTATTTCTCACAAGGAGTAGATATGGAAGTATTTGAGTTTAAAAATAAAAATTATATTAAAGAGTATGTTGGAGTTTTATATTTCCATTTGAAATACCTGAAGGATGGGTATGGCTTTCTAAATTCAGATAAGAAAAGACAGGAGGAGGAGTTGATAATACATAAAGAAAATTCTTGTGTAATATCTCTTGAAGAATTTATAAGCGATGAGAGTATTGATAAATTGATTAAGTATCATAATCCTATCGAGTTCTGGTTGCGAAGTAATACTTATGTTAATGAAATTATTTTTGCTATTTTTAAGAAAAAACCTCCACTTAGAATTGCACGTTTACATCAGCTTTTTCAGGATTTAAATGGTATTGATTTAGACGAATGTGTTACGAAGCGTTTAAGAAAGTTTTAATTTACTAAAATATTATTTTGAGAGAGAGTTATGAGTAACAACACAGTTTCATTGGTTATTACGAGTTGTAATCGTTTTGACTTACTTGAAAAAACAATTGAAAGTTTTTTAAAATATAATACTTATCCTATATCACAATATATTGTTATAGAAGATAGCCATAATCGCGATAAACTTGAAAATACCTTAGCAAAATTCAAGGGTATTAATTTTGTTATGGTTCATAATGATCCTCAATTAGGACAAATGAAAAGTATCGACAAGGCCTATTCATTAGTCACCTCTGAATATATTTTCCATTGTGAGGATGATTGGGAGTTTTATCGTAGAGGCTTTATTGAAAAATCACTTAAGGTGTTACTTTCTGACGAAAAGATTGTAACTGTTTGGTTGCGTGAGACAAATGATACCAATGGGCATTCAGTATTGCCTGAGTTATATTCGTGCCCTGACGATGAGTCATTGAGGTATCAAATAATGCATCCAAATGATTTACTTCACGGTGTCTATTGGCATGGTTTTACTTTAAATCCGGGTTTAAGGCGTTTAGCTGATTATCAGTTAATCGCACCAATTGCACAATATTCAAGCGAGGGCGGTACTGGTAACAAATACTATGAATTAGGATTTAAAGCTGCAATCTTCCCTGAAGGAAGTGTAAAGCATATAGGTTATCATCGAGGAATTCGATATAAAACTAATATTGCTAAGTGGCGTAAAGATTTTAATGTTGCATTTCGACGATTTAAGTCTAAAATTTATGGAAAAATAAAATAGTTTTAGTAAATTTCTAAATAGAAGATTATTAATTAACATCTTCTATTTAGAAAAATAATAATTATTTTTTATACTTCTCAATATTTCTTGCTTTTAGCTTGCTTACAATTCTTTGATATTTCCCTTTAATAAACGACGATAGCCCTCCCAATCTTTTACTTTCTGTAATTTCTGAAAATACTTTAAATTTGTTAGGGTAAAAATCCCTACTTATATTTATGTCTTGATACAGTTTTTGTAGTTTTATTGCATCATTTTTAGGTGAAAGCTCCGGATTTAATTTATAAAGTTCACCTCCCACTGGTCTGGTGTGAGTAATGGGAGTTGCATCAATAATTGCAATATTCTCTTTTATTAAATATGGCCATAAATTATCTAATCCCCATCCTGATTGGCTTTGGCTAAAAGTATGTTTTAATTTTCTTAAGCATTCTTGGGAAAAAATGGGTGCCATAACTTCGATAAAATTTGTACGGCGGATAATAGTATCCGTCTGTTGTAACAAACTTGAATGTGAAAAGTATGAATTCATGCTTAATGCAGGTTGAGCCAAAGAAAGATCAAAAGCAGCAAAAAAGTTAAACATACGAGAAATTGTCTTTGCATCAGCTAACAGGTCGTCATCAGGTAACCAAACTGCATCATATTTTGAAATGATATCCCAATTATTTTCAATAATTTTAGCTAGTATCGGCCATTTTCCTCCCTTGACTTGTTCGTAATATTCACATTGCTCCATGTATTTGTTGGACTCATCCCCGAAATAACTTAAAAATAAGTCGAAATTCTTACTATTACCAAGCCAGTTTGAATGAAGAGAGTTGTCACCTACTCTGGCAATGACTAAAAATTTATTCATGTTAGTTACTTCTTTGTTATTGGTGGGTGAATAAAGGTAGGCATTGGAATACCGCTATCTATGCTTTGAAGGTATGCTCTTGATGTTGCTAATGCTTCATCAATGGTAACGTCCATATCTAGATATCTATAAGTACCTAACCGACCAACAAATGTTACAGCTGTCTCTTTTTCAGCAAGAGACACATATCCTTCTAAAATACTATTGTCATTTACAAGTCTTACAGGGTAATAGGGAGGATCGTTTTCTTCAGCCTCTCTACTATACTCTTTAAAACAAATACTATCATTGTGAGCCTCCCAAGGTGTAAAATGTTTATGCTCAGATATTCGAGTGAATTTTTCTGAATTATCACAATAATTAACGACTGCTCCGCCTTGATAATCACCTGAAGTGCGTATTTCAATAAAATCCAAAGTCCGATAGCTCAATCTTCCTAATTTGTATTCGAAAAATTCATCCAATGGTCCAGAGTAAAAAACATGGTTAAATGATGATATATTTTCTTTGGTAAGTTTCTTCCCTAAATGAATTGTAATGTTCTCATGGTTTAATAGTTTTTCTATTAGGGGAGTGTAACCTTCTATAGGCATACCTTGATATTGATGGTTGAAATAATTGTCATCATAATTAAATCTAACAGGCAGACGCTGCAAAATACTTGCAGGAAGTTCGGAGGGGAAACGTCCCCATTGCTTAATTGTATAACTTTCAAAAAAAGCCTCATAAAGAGCCTTCCCTATAAACTTCAATGCCTGTTCTTCGAAAGATTTGGCCGTTTCAATAGTTTTATCTGATTGCTCCTCAATAAATTTTTTAGCTTCATCGGGGCTTAGCTGCTTTCTAAAAAATTGATTAATTGTATGTAAGTTTATTGGAAGCGAATATATCTCACCATTTGTACGGGCTTTTACTCTGTTTACGTAAGGTTTAAACTCGCTAAGGCTAGTGACGTAATCCCATATTTCCTTCTTATTTGTATGAAATATGTGAGGGCCATATCGATGAACCATTATACCTGTAGCCTCATCTCGGCAGGAATAACAGTTTCCGCCTAAATGATCTCTAGGATCAAAAACGTTTACTTTATGGCCTCTTTTTGCTAACTCATTTGCAATTACTGCTCCAGAAAATCCTGCCCCTGCAATACCTATAGATAATGTCATACATTCTAACCTCTACAAAATGAATAGTTCCATTATATATTTTCCTCAAAAAATAAAAATCAAAAGAGGGATTAATACTGCATGATATATTCAAACCCTGGTACTTTATTTCGTTAGTTGTTTGTTTTTATTGTTTTTTATGTGGATTGGCATATCAATATAGCTAATGGTAAACTATCTGTGTTTATTATGTTCAATACCTTTTATCTCGAGCCTATGCATACAAGAGCTATTTATCCAGGAACTTTCGATCCTATCACCAATGGTCATGCCGACTTGATTGAGCGTGCGGCTAAACTGTTTAAACATGTGGTGATTGGCATTGCGGCTAATCCTTCCAAGCAGCCTAGATTCACCCTTGAAGAGCGAGTTGAATTGGTCAATCGGGTGACTGCTCATTTGGATAATGTCGAGGTGGTGGGGTTTTCTGGGTTGCTAGTGGATTTTGCCAAGGAGCAAAAGGCCAGTGTACTTGTGCGTGGGTTACGCGCGGTATCCGACTTTGAATATGAATTCCAATTAGCAAATATGAATCGCAGATTGAGCCCTGATCTGGAAAGCGTGTTTTTAACGCCTGCCGAGGAAAACTCATTTATCTCTTCAACCTTAGTAAAGGAAGTCGCTTTGCATGGTGGCGATGTGAGCCAGTTTGTTCACCCTGAAGTAACGGCTGCATTGGCGGCAAAGCTTAAGTTGGTTAAACCTTAGATTTTACCTGCGAACTAGATAGTTTTTACGTAGGAGTTTTGTGTTAACTTTGAGGCATTGTTGCCTTGTGATGATACTTAAAAGGATGTTATGAAGGCTTTTTTTTCCCCCACGATCCTTGCTACTAGCATTGCCTCTGGCCTGTTTTTTTCTTCAATGCTTGCTGCTGCACCTTGGGTCGATGCCTCTGATATTTATCTTAGAGCTGACATTCAAGCACTTGCTGATGCGGGTGTGATCACTGTGCCAGTGAATACTTATCCATTGATGTGGTCAGGCATTGGTGGTGATTTAGCGAAAATTGAGCCTGAGCTGCTTTCTCCTTCTTTAGTACAAGCCTTTGCACGGGTTAATTTTTATTATCAAAATGCTGTCGATAATCGTGGTAATGCACGGATAAAAGTATCGGCAGCATCTGATCCTGCTCGCTTTCAACATTATGGTTCTGACTATCGCGAGAAAGGTGAAGTGCTGGGCTCCTACGAGTATTTAGGATCGCGTGTTGCTTATAAGGCGACTGTGGCAGAAACCTATGATCCGCAAGATAATAAAAATTTCCGCCTTGATGAGTCTTATTTTGCCATCATTTTTGGCAATTGGATCGCAACCTTAGGCGCGGTTGAGCAGTGGTGGGGACCGGGGTTTGACTCGGCTCTACATCGTTCTAATAACGCCCGCCCTATGTCATCGTTAACCTTGAGCCGTAACAATGCCGCGGCTTTTGAAACACCTTGGTTATCTTGGATTGGCCCTTGGACCTTTAAAACCGGATTTAGCTTAACTGAAGTGGATCGTGCTGTGCCTAAGACGGCGGAGTGGGATATGCGCTTAAGTGCAAGACCGATTAAACAGTTAGAAGTGGGATTGTCTTGGTCGACCTTATTTTGTGGTGAGGGCCAAGATTGTAACTTTGACTCTTGGTGGGATTCGGTTGCGAGTAATGCTGTTTGTATCGATGGTACAAATGATTGTGCGCCGAATGAGCGCCGCGATGCAGGCCATAGAACTCAAAGTATTGATATGCGTTATGCCGATACTTTGCAGGATATCCCCGTTGGATTATATCTCGAACATAGTTGTGAAAATGGTAGTGACTGCGGCTCACTTTGGGGGATTGATACCCATTTTGGCACATCGGGTAAGCAGTTTAAGTTGTTCATGGAATATTCGGACACCTATGTAAAATGCGATGGTGATAGTGCCAATTGTTTCTATGAGGATCCTGTCTATCTGAGTGGTGCTCGCTACTATGGTCGTGCTTTGGGTTCTACCTATGATAGTGATGCACAAGTGTTTGTGGTTGGATTAGTTGGCCAGTTTAATAACAGCCGTGGTTTTACCTCGTTGCTGCGTTATGCGAAGCTGAATAAAGATGGCTCCAATGTGGCAAACACTTGGGCGCCACAACCGCCAAAAGAAGATTTATTGATGCTGGAGCTTTCTTACCGTATGCCAGTGTGGAAAGGCATGTGGAGCTTAGGTGGAACTGTATCGAGATCGGAGTTTGAAGTTCAAGAAAATGATACCAATGCCACGCTATTTAGCAGTTTTGAGTATCGTTTTTGACAGCTGTAATTGATTAAATAACGAAAAATGCCAAGCACTTGCTTGGCATTTTTGCTCATAAATAACGCAATATTAGCGTGTTTGGCAAATGCCACAAAATACTGTGGTGCGTTGGCCTAAACGGATTTCACTCAGCAAGTTACCGCAGCTTGTGCAGGTTTCACCGCCGCGACCATAGACATGCAGTTTTTGGGCGAAGTAGCCCGGCTTGCCATCGGCATTGGTGAAGTCTTTCAGCGTGGTGCCGCCTTGTTTAATGGCGTGGGCTAAGATTTGCTTCACTTCGGCAACTAAAATTGTCAAACGTTCTATATCGATTTTACCTGCTTCGGCCTCTGGATGAATACTTGCGGCAAACAGGGCTTCATTGGCGTAAATGTTGCCCACTCCCACTACGATATGATTATCCATCAGGCAGAGCTTGATCGCTTTTTTCTTGCCGGCTAAAGCTGCCGCTAATTGTGCGACATTAAAGGCATGGGTCAGTGGCTCAGGCCCTAATTTGGCTAGTAATGGATGCGCTTCTTCTGGGAGTTCACACCATAGCCAAGCACCGAAACGTCTGGGATCGTTAAAGCGTAAAATGCGGCCGTTGGCGAGCACTAAGTCGATATGGTCATGCTTTTCCACTGGCGTGTCGTGGGGCAAAATCCGTAAACTCCCTGACATGCCTAAATGCACTATGCTGGTGCCCGCGTCGGTGTCGATTAATAGATACTTAGCACGGCGTCGCACTTGGCGTATAACTTGGCCGATAATCTGTTTGGCTATGTCAGGCACTGGCCAGCGCAACGAGCCATTGCGGATCACAAGATCAACTACGGTTTGCTCGACAAGGTAGGGGGCAATACCCTGACGGGTGACTTCAACTTCTGGTAATTCCGGCATGGATTCTTTCTTATCTTAAGTAAAATGGGGTGGCATTTAAGTTGCGGGTTTCGCATCGAGGATCGGTTGCAGTTTAGATCTTAAACTCGGTGGTACTAAATACCAATTACCTGCGGGAGACTTTAAGGCGCCTTCATTGGGAAAATAGATCCACAGTTGGGCATCGCGGATATCTGCAATCTGGATGACTAACTCTTGCGGATTATCTGTGGTTTCTGGCGCGGCGGTTAATGGGGATACCCGTATGGTTTGCCACGCCTTTGCCCACTCATCACAGTTGAGGACTGTAGTGTCGCACTCCCATTGTGATGCTTGCTTGTGCAGCCATAACCCGTCGAGTTGTAGCTGTGAAAGCGGTGCATTATCGTCAAACAGTCGCTGAGCATCACTCGGAACATTATTGGTTTTGTTATCCATAAAAGTCAGCACGGCGACCATAAAAGCGCAGGCGACTATGATGATGTTATTCCATTGCTTACGAGTTAATGCCATAGAAATATGTGACGCTAAGTATGGGGTGATGCTTCGAGTTTATCACGGCCAAATTGAGATGCTAGCCCTTAAGCGATGGAGTGGTGATGCTTAACCGCCTGTGGCGTTCATAAAGCGTAGGATTTGTACCTGATTATTGCCAAAGTCGTGCTGCTTAGGCTTGAGATTAATTCCCGCGAGAATAGCGACTTTTAATCTTTCAATATCAGCCGGAAATTCCCGGACTATGCTTTTGAGATCAACGGCATGTTCATTGCCTAAACACAGCAATAATTGGCCTTCGACTGTGACACGCACGCGATTACATTCGTGGCAGAAGTTGTGGCTGTGGGGCGAGATAAAGCCGATATGGATTGGGCTGTTGGCCATAGTGTAATAACGTGCTGGGCCACCGGTACGTTTGTTGGAAAGCTGTAGCGGATAGTGACTATTGATGATGGCTTTTACTTCATCGCTGCTGCAATGACGGGCGCGTTTCCGCTCATCCATTTCGCCAAGCGGCATTTCTTCGATAAAGGCGATGTCTAAGTTACGGCCACGGCAGAAATCAACTAAATCAATAACTTCATTATCGTTCTGCTGTTTTAAAATCACCGCATTAATCTTGATACGTTCAAATCCCGCCGCAATAGCCGCATCGATACCGTCGATGACTCTGTCTAATTTGCCGTTACGCGTTAGCTGAGTAAACAGTGTGGGGTTTAAGGTATCTAGGCTGATATTGAGGCGCTTTAATCCTGCATCAAACATGGGTTTAGCGAATTTTGTCAGCCTTGAACCATTAGTGGTCATGGATAAATCCGTCAGCCCAGGCAGTTTGCCAAGCAGACCCACTAGCTGGTCGCAATCGGTGCGAACTAAGGGCTCACCGCCGGTCAGGCGAATTTTAGTCACACCAAGCTCGGTAAAGGCTTGGGCAATCCAAGCTAATTCTTCGAGGTGGAGTACGTGGTCCTTTGGCAGAAAACAGGGATCTTCCGTCATGCAATAAACACAGCGAAAGTCGCAGCGGTCGGTGACCGAGAGCCGTAAATATTCGACCTTACGGCCAAAGGAATCCACAATTAGACTCATAAAAACTCACTGGATCCTAAAGCAGATCCGCAAAGGGTTGAATAAATACAGTTTCACCTGCATTCACGGCTTCTGCATCATCCCCTATGATGATGAGGCAATTCCCTTTAACCATTGAACTTAACATCCCAGAACCTTGGTTGCCCGTGCTACTCACGTGTAGGCGTCCATCTTTACCAAGCTGATAAATCCCGCGAATAAATTCGGTGCGGCCTTGACGGCTTCGTAGAGTTTCATCACTTATTGCAGGGAATAGCTGCGCTTGCCAATTCACTTCACCTGCTAATTTTCGTAAAGCGGGCTGCACAAATTGCAGGAAAGACACCATGACGGCCACAGGGTTGCCAGGCAGTCCGAAGAATAAGCTATCACCGATTTTACCAAAGGCGAGTGGCCGACCCGGACGCATGCTAATCCGCCAGAAATCAATTTTGCCGAGGCGTGCAAGCACGGTTTTGATGTAGTCCGCATCGCCGACAGACACACCACCAGAGCTAATGACGACATCAGCAAGGTTGGCGGCTTTAGCGAGAGTTGCTTCAAGGGCGGCTTCAGAATCTTCGATAATGCCTAAATCGATAACGTCACAACCGAGACGTTTTGCCATCGCTTTGATGGTAAAGCGGTTTGAGTCATAGATGCAGTTAGCTTTGAGTACTTCGCCGGGCTGGCTCACTTCATCGCCGGTGGAGAATACTGCAACAGTTGGGCGGCGATATACACTCAGGTGATTGAGCCCGAGTGAGGCCAGTAAACCTTGTTCGGCGGCGCTTAGGCGAGTGGCTTTGGCGAGGGCGACTTGGCCTTGAGCAATATCTTCTCCAGCGAGGCGAACGTGTTGGCCAGAAAGAATGCGGCCTTCAAAGCTGACAATGCCATCGACTTCCTTGGCAAGCTCTCGGGGCTGCACTGTATCGGCACCCGCGGGCACTGTTGCGCCCGTCATGATACGCACGGTTTCGCCGACCATAAGCGTGCCCGAATATTGATGACCGGCAAGAACCTCTCCCACCAATTTTAAGGTGGCAGGCATTGGGTCTTGATAGACAAAGGCGTAGCCATCCATTGCCGAATTGGTTTGTTGTGGCACGTCGACGGGAGAAATGCTGTCGCTGGCCAGTACGCGGTTATCTAAGGCGTCTAAGTCAATCTCTTCGACTTCAGCCACGGGTGATACATGGGATAAAATCTGCGCTAAACCTTGGCTGACGCTGAGGTTTTTATTGTCGCCTATGGCGCAGGCATCCACTGCCGAAATGGGGTATTGGAGTGGCGCTTCCCAGTTTTGGGTGTACTCCATCACAAAATCGGCAATCTGGCTGACATTGTTGAGATCGAGTCGGCGCAGCTCATTTGGAATTGCGTCGTTTGGCAACTGAGTGTCATCGCAACAGGCGATGGCGAGGATATTCTCATCTTGGGTGTAGATAAAAGGTTTGCCGTGGGCGGCGCGGTGCAATTCAATTTTAGGTAATGCGAGCTTTTTAAAGCCCTCGACTAGGACGATATCGACTTTGTCGGCTTCGATTTGCTTGAGTAGATGGACTAACTCAGGATCGCCATCGCGCACATCTTCTGTCATCAGCGCCCAGCGTACATGGGAGGCGACCAGCATTTGTCGTGCGCCCGCTTTACGCATTTCGTAACTGTCTTTGCCGGGAATATCTACGTCGAAATTATGGTGGGCATGTTTGATTACGGCTAAGCGCAGGCCACGTTGATTTAATTCGGGGATCAATTGCTTGAGTAAGGTGGTTTTCCCCGTGCCACTGTAGGCACAAAATCCGAGAACGGGAATAGCGAGCGGATTGACGAAGGGGTTACTCATTTGCACCTCTAATTTGGGTTATTGGAGCCTTTTTAGCTATTGGGTGATTTCTATCGCTAGTCGTTGTTTTTGTTCTGGCGTATTCACATTCACAAAAGCATTGGGCTGGTCGGCGAATGTCGCTACGACGAAGTGATGTTTGATATACCAAAAGTCCACTTTACGCTCTCCCGCCTCAAGAAACGCTTTCATCGAGTCACGTAAGCTAGGTTTTAAGAGTAAAACAACGGGTTGTTCATACTCACCGTCACTGGCGACAGCAATCTCGGCTTTTTCTGCTTCAATCGCTGCCAACATACGCGGAACAAGGTCAAGAGGCAGGAGTGGGCAGTCGCAGGGCACTACTAATAAGTAGTCTGCATCTGTTTGGCCCATAGCGGTGATCATACCCGCTAAAGGTCCGAGGAAACCACTATGCTCGTCACTTATCACCTTAAAACCGAACTCAGCATAACGTGTTTGGTTACGATTTGCGTTGATCAGGATCTCCTTAACCTGAGGTTTTATTCTATCTATTGTGTGCTTAATCATGGCTTCGCCGTTTAATTCGACAAGACCTTTATCGTCGCCCCCCATGCGACGGGCCATGCCACCGGCGAGAATAACGGCATCAATTTGCGATGACATACAAAGGCTCCTGTGCTGGCAAAGATTCAGGCTGTTGATAAGAGGTCATCACGCGCTCACCTTCTATGTGCCACTGTTGTTCGCAGATGGCGGTTAGCGCGCAATTCTGATGGCTACTCAGTAACATTCCTGTGCCTTCGTGTTTGAGTTGTTGGATCATTTTTAATACTAGCTCTTGGGAATCCTTGTCCATATTGGAGGTGGGTTCATCGAGCATTAATAGTTTAGGTTGTAGGATCCAAGCGCGCGCAATCGCGAGGCGCTGTCTTTCGCCGCCAGAGAGATTACTGGCCCTTGCCTGCAGCAGCGACCCTAGCTGCGCCATCTCAATCGCTTGAGTAATCCGCTGTTTCGCCATGGCTTTTGTTTCTGAGCTGAAATTCAGCCCATAGGTGAGATTATATTCCACTGTGCCGTCGAACAAATAAGGATGTTGGTGCAGATAAACGGCCTTACCTAACAATGGATTGCGTCGCCACCAAGCATTTTTGGCAAAACCGACAGCCTCAATATGGCCTTTGGTTGGTGGCATTAAGCCCGCCAGAATTTTCATCAAGGTTGATTTGCCTGTGCCATTGTCGCCTTGCAGATAAATCACATCTCCTTGGCAGAGCGATAATACGTCGGCTTTGAATAACAGGCGCGCGCCAAAGGACATTTCTACGTCACGGGCGATCAGTTTGACCTTAGTCATTGCTTAATGGCTCCTTGGCATGGCTTTGCCGCGTAAACTACCTAAGGCAAAGTTGAGGATCAAGGCCAAGATTAGCAGCACTAGCCCGAGGGCGATAGCTTGGGCGAAGTCACCTTTGCTGGTTTCAAGTGCGATTGCAGTAGGAATATTACGGGTTACGTTTAAAATATTGCCGCCGACCATCATAGAGCAGCCGACTTCGGTCAGAATGCGACTAAAGGCCGCGACAATCGCCAGCAGTAAGGGCATGCGCAGTTCTCGGCAGACTGTCCACACTGCACGGCACCAAGAGGCGCCTAAGGTGCGTGAGGTTTCCCAAGCTCTGCGATCAACGCTAGTGAATGCGGCTTGGCTCATTGCAATTAGCACGGGGGCACAGATGAACATTTGCCCAAGAATCATGCCTTCTTGGGTAAATAACCATTTTAGATCGCCCAGAGGACCGTTGCGCGTTAGCAGTAAATATACGAGTAGACCGATAACCACTGTAGGGATTGATTGCAGAGTTTGAACTAAGTTAGTGACTATCCATTTGCCGCGAAATGGCGCAAATGCCAATACAAAGCCGAGCACCATGGAAGGAACAAGCGTGATCAGCAGTGCCGCGAAAGAAACCGAAAACGAGATCGAAATGATGGACCAAACGTCAGGGTCTAAAGAAAACAGCAGGCTTAACGCCTGCTGTAATAGTGCTAGCCAGCCGTCGTTCATTCGCTATAAGTTGCCTTGAACAATTGCTCGCCTTCAACTTTGAAGCTGTTGATCATGCTTTGACCTTCTTTGCTGATCAACCAGTCGCTGAATGCTTTAGCGCCTTTGTGGTTCAGATCTGGGTATTTAGCAGGGTTGATGAGAATGACTTGGTATGGGTTGGCTAAGGTTTTGCCACCATCGAAATCAACGGCAAGATCGAGTTTAGTTTTATAAGCCACGAAAGTACCACGGTCAGACAGAGTGTAACCTTGCATTTCGTTTGCCATCAGCAGGGTTTTACCCATGCCTTGACCGACTGAAGTATAACCTTTGAAGTTAGGAGTAACATTTGCCGCTTTCCATACTTCTAACTCTTTGATGTGAGTGCCTGAGTTGTCACCACGAGAGATAAAAGGTACGCCTGATTTTGCCATTTTAATGAAGGCTTCTTCGGCCGTTTTGCTGTCACGGATTTTTGCTGGGTCGTTTTTAGGGCCAAGTACTACGAAATCATTTTCCATAATGCCGCGGGGCTCAACACCAAAACCATCGGCGACGAATTTAGCTTCGGCGCTAGGCGCGTGAGTCATGACTAAATCCACGTCACCTTGCTCACCTAGTTTCAGGGCTTTACCTGTACCAGTGGCGATGACTTGAACCTTGTAGCCTGATTCACTTTCGAACTTAGGTAACAGTTCTTTCAATAGACCTGAGTTTTCTGTGCTGGTGGTGGTGGCTAACTTGATAATTTCAGTCGAGTGAGCGGGTAAAACAGTGAACATACTGGCTGCAACAACCAGTCCCAGTAATGACTTCATATGAGATTTCATGTTTAGCATGGGTACTCCTTGGCGGAAAATAGGATTCCAACTCAAATGCCTACTGAGTGGAAGGTCTCGTAAATTGTAATACGTTCGGTTGAAAGCAAGTTAGATGCCAAGCTGAGAATGCGGTCATTTTCTTCACAGCTTAACCTAATTTGTGAGCTTGATCCCAAGCTTAACAAATACTCTACAGACAAATTGTCTCAGGACAAACTTCTGATGGTTCATAGTGACCTATTCATCTATTTTCAGTGCTAGAATTGGTCGCAAATGAGTCAAAATGTCCAGAAGCAGACAATATGAGCCAGATAGATAATAACCTCAAGCCCCTTCCATCGGCAGTATCGGTACTGATTGTTGATGATGAACCCGGAATGCGGAGTTTTTTAAATAAGGCACTCTCGAAGAAATTTGCCTTAGTCGAAACGGCGGGCAGTATCGAAGATGCGGAGCAGCTGCGTAGCCGTTGCCATTTCGATTTGCTTATCGTTGACATTCGTCTGCCTGGTCGTTCGGGTATCGAATGGCATGAAGCGTTGGATGAGCAGGGGCGTCGTTCGGACATCATATTTATGACTGGCTATGCTGACATGGAAGTCGCGATTACCGCGCTACGCGCGGGTGCGTCTGACTTCATCATGAAACCTTTCCATCTCGAACAGATGATGACTGCGGTCGATCGCTGTATCGAACGTCGCTTGCTTAAACGTGAAAACTTGATGCTGCGTCGTGAGGTTTCAATCGGTTATTCATCGACCATTATTGGCAGCAGTGAAGCCATGAAGTCGGTGAAACATATCATCGAACGTGTGGCGCCGACCAATGCCGTCGTCTTGATCCAAGGTGAGTCGGGCACGGGTAAGGAATTAGTCGCACGGCAATTGCATTTGCTTAGTGGACGTCAGGGACCTTTTGTCCCAGTTAACTGTGGTTCTATCGCCCCTGAACTGCTCGAAAGTGAATTGTTTGGCCATACCGCCGGTGCCTTTACGGGTGCGAAAGGCAATCGTGAAGGTTTATTCAGTTTTGCTTCTGGCGGGACGATTTTTCTCGATGAAATTGGCGAAATGCCACTAAAAATGCAAACGGCTTTACTTCGAGTGTTAGAGCAAAAAGCGATTCGTCCTGTGGGCAGCGAGAAAGAAGTTAACATTGATGTGCGAGTGATCGCGGCCACTAACCGTACTCTGATTGATGAAGTGGATGCTGGGAATTTCCGTCGAGACTTATATTATCGGCTGAATGTGCTCGATATTTTAATCCCGCCATTACGTGATAGACCCGAAGATGTAGTGGAGTTAACCCATCATTTCACTCGCCAACTTGCCGCTGAATTAGGGGTAAGAGAAGTCGTATGGAGCCATGAAGATATGGTGAAACTACAGCAACACGAGTGGCCTGGTAACATTCGTGAACTGCGCAACATGATTGAGCGTTGTATTTTGCTGGGCAAACCGCCAGCGGAATATTGGAAGCAACAGCTGAAGAGTGAGTCTTTATCCACATCGGGTTATCCATTGGATTGGCCATTGAAAGACGTGGAAAAACACCATGTGACCAGTGTTGTGGACTTACATTCTGGCAATAAGTCTGCCGCGGCGAGGGATTTAGGCGTATCGCGCAAAACCTTAGATCGCAAGTATAAAGAGTGGTTTGATTTTAGTGGCGAACAGGAGTCATAGAGTGTCATTCTTCACTCACTTTTTTGGTGTCAGTTGGCAGCAAATGCAGGCCAAGGTGCGCTATCGCATATTAATCCTGACGTTACTGCCCATTCTACTGACACTGGTGAGTTTAGTGTTTATCACTATTTACTGGAACATCAGTTATACAGGTAAGCAGCTGTTTATGAAGGTTAAAGCTGACTTATCTGTTGCCGAAAACACTTTGCAGCAAGTGCAAGTACGCCAAGAAAAACAACTTGAACGTGTGGTGACGTCTTGGACTTTTCAAAATGACTTTAGGCCACTTTTCAGTGGTAAAGAATTAAGTGGCGAAGTCAGCTACCGAGCCAGTATTGATGCTTTTCTTCTTGAACAGAAAAAACAGCTAAATCTCGATTATTTGCGTTTAGTTAGTGTTGCCGAAGCGGCCGCAGACCCCGATTTACGACAAATCCTTCCTAAGTTAGACGGTTTATTACCTTACTCCGGCTTGATGGTGCTGCCGCCCGAGCGTTTAGCACGTATCGATCCCGAATTGGCTATCACTGCGAGCATTCCGATAGTTGCAACCTTGCGGGCGCAGAGCCCCGTTAAAACCGTTGAAGAACGTGGTTTATTGAGCCGTAGCCTATTGCCCGTCCCTGATATGGAAGGCAAAGTGGCTTGGTATCTCGATGGTGGGATCTTGTTTAATCGCGATACTCGAATTGTCGACCACATTCGTGATCTGGTATACGACAAAGGCACCTTGCCCGAGCGTTCCATCGGCACTGTGACCATCTTCTTAGATAACATCCGTATTTCCACCAACGTGCCGCTGCATTTTTATCCCACAGGCAATGAGACGCTGGGCCGCGCGCTTGGCAGTTTAGTGTCGGAGGAAGTGAAAGACAAAGTGTTAACTCAAGGCGAGCAGTGGGTCGATCGCGCTTTCGTATTTAACGATTGGTTTATTTCCGCTTATGCCCCCTTGAAAGATGTTCGCGGCCAACGTGTCGGTATGATCTATACCGGCTTTTCTGAATCGCCATTTATCCATAATTATTTACTCAATATCATAGAGCTAGGCACGATTCTAATGTTAGTGCTGTTGGTCTCTGGCCTGCTGGTTTATCGCGGTGCTTATAGTTTATTGCAGCCCATTGAACGTATTCACCATGTTGTACAAGCAGTGCAGTCGGGGCGCAATATTCGTATCGGCGCCTTAGGATTAGATAGGGATAATGAGTTATCGAACCTAGCCGAGCAATTTGACAGTATGCTTGACTTGCTACAGCGTCGAAATGCCCAAATTCAAGCGGCGGCAGAACAGCTTGAAATGAAGGTTGAAGAGCGTACTCGTAGCCTGCAGGATAAAACCTTAGAGCTGCAACGTAACGTGGCATTACTAAACGAAACGCGTCAACAGCTCGTCACTAACGAGAAGCTCACAGCTCTTGGCGAATTGACCGCAGGTATTGCCCATGAAATCAATAATCCGACGGCCGTAATTCTTGGCAATATGGAATTACTGCGCTACGAACTTGGTGATAATGCTGAAGTAGTAAAAGAAGAAATTGATCTAGTCATTCAACAGGTTGGGCGGATCAGCACTATCATCCGTAGCCTGTTGCAATACAGCCGACCTGGCGAATTCAACGCACCACTAGAAATGCATCCGATGACTCCTATTATCGAAGAAATGTTGGTGTTGGTGCGACATTCGATTCAAAAACAAGAAGTCGTGCTGATCACTGAGTTAAACGCCAGTTGTCCAGTACAGGTTAATCGTCCGCAGTTGCTGCAAGTCTTGATTAATCTTGTAGTGAATGCGGCGCATGCGATGGACGGTAAAGGACGTATTTGGGTGCGAACCTATGACTGGGTGCAGCAGGATATGCCGATTGGTGTCAAAATAGAAGTGGAAGATGAAGGCTCAGGGATAGCGCCAGAGCAGCTTGGACGGATTTTCGACCCTTTTTATACCACACGTAAGGATGGCACTGGTTTAGGTCTTTCGCTCAGTTACGGCATTATCAAGCGGATTGGTGGCACGATAGAAGTGAGTTCAACTTTGGGTAAAGGGTCTTTATTTACCATAGGTTTGTATCATGAAGCGAAGGAAGATCAGCAAAATAATCCCTACGATGGCTTACACTTTGCGGGCAACTATAGCGATATGTCTGCAGATTAGTCTTATCCCGTTAGATAGACATTGTGTTGTATTTGGCTGATTACGTTTGAATTAAAATATGTCGAGCGATTGCTAGCTTTGTATTATGTGGCTTTGCATCACTGATTTTTAGGCAAAAAAAAGCCGGATGATGAGTCCGGCCACAAAGAGTGTGTGTGAGCAATGTCGTGCTTGCAAACTCAGGAGCTCCATAACAACGTCGATTACCAGTCATCGTTGTTAAAGATGAGTTTTGGAACGCACGTTAACGATAATCATTCTCAATTGTGTTTGCAAGCTATTTATTGCAAAAAGTGCACATTTTTACAAATATCGTTTTGCTCTCATCCATTAACGGTTTAGATCGACTTGCACAGATACAGTTTATGATCGACTAAGCTTTTAGGATCGGCTGTCAGTTCAGTAATTAAATATTGATTACTGATCAATAAATTAAGCATCGCAGGGAAGCGGTTCAGCGTCTTCACTTGAATATGATTATATCCTTGGCGGCGCGCCCAAGTTTCTTGATATTCGAGTAGACTCTGCGCTAAGCCTAAACGTCTAAAGTCGGATGCAACGCCACCTAACCAGCTATAAAATATGGCTTCTTCTTGCTCGTAACCCAGTTTAAACCCTGCCAATTCACCTTCTACATATGCGACTAAGATCAAACATGTCTTGCCCTGTAAGCGCTGGTCCAACACTTCGTTTGTGAGTGGGTGATCGAGCTCAGGGATTTGTTGGCTAAGTTCGATAAGCTGAGCGGCTAACTCGGGAGTCAAACTTGACTCTGCTTTAATTTCAATAGAATACATAGTTTACTCTCATAAAAAATCAGCCCCACTCGCGCGTTAACAGGAGCAGGACTGAGCTATTAACTGGTTAAATTATAACAGGTCTGGCCAGTTGGGTTGATCAGGAAATTGATTCTTGCGGATTAGCTCGCAAAATCTTGTCCTGTAAGACTTTTAGCAAAACACCGTATGCCGGTAGGAAAAGGCCTAAGCTCACGATTAGCTTAAAGCCGTAATCAACGGTAGCGATTTCGGGCCAATTGGCTGCCATAAAGCTATCGGAAGAGGCGTAAAAGGCGATACTGAAAAAGACTAAAGTATCGACCAGATTTCCGACTAAGGTTGAGGCGGCTGGGGCGACCCACCAAGAGCGACTGGCTCGAATACGGGCAAAAACCTTAATATCCATCAACTGACCAATCAAATAAGCCGCGAAGCTGGCAAAGGCAATTCGGAACACAAAGGTATTCCACTGTGCAAGTGAATCAGCACCTTGAAAGCTGCCTTGATGGAACATCACTCCCATCACGTAGGAAATCATCAAAGCGGGAATCATAGCTTTGAGTATGATGCTGCGTGCGGCTTGTTGGCCAAAAATACGGATAGTGAGATCTGTGGCTAAGTACACGAACGGAAAGCTGAATGCTCCCCAAGTTGTGTGGTAGCCAAACAGTTGAAATGGCAATTGTACTAAGTAGTTGCTGACGCAAATAATCAGTATGTGAAATCCTACTAATAGGAATAAAGCGCGGCGAAGCTGCGCTGTGGTTAACATTAACATATGTGGCCTTTTTAGTTGTGTAGGGCGGGGTGAGGGAACCCGCTAATATTCAATTTATTATGTTTACGACTTTATTGCCGGTGACAGCGTGCTGAAATCGGGTCGCCATTATAGTGGTCGAGTTTTAAGATGCAAGTCTGCTGTTTAAATGTGCACATAGAATGAAAACTCTTCTACACTTTGAATACGTCGAAGGAGGATAGCCATGAGACGATTTTTTGCTACTTTTTGCTTATTTTTAGCTGTGTTACCTGTGTCTGTTTCCGCCGCTCAGCCGATAGTGGTCGATGTAGCAACGTCAACTTGGGAGGGATTTGCCAATCGTGATAAAACGGGTTACTACTTCGAGTTACTTCAGCGGATTTTCCCTGAGCCAGAATGGCAACTCAATGTGCAGTTTATGCCTTTTGCCCGCAGTTTATATCTTGTTGAGCACAATCGTACCGATATCACGCTCAGCGTTTACAAGGGTGATATTAAAAAGGGGCTATTAACAGAGAATATGGTTGAAGTGGACTCTATCGATGTGGCTGTTACTCCCGAGGTGGCAGCAGGCTGGACCGGTATTGAAAGCCTATCCCACAAGAAGGTTCAGGCCATGCTGGCCTACAGATACAATATGCTGACACCTGTGCCTATGTATTACGAAGAAAGTAGCGATATGTTGACTATGCTCAATAGCTTAAATGCTGGACGTATAGATGCCGTGCTAGATTACAAACCTAATTTGCTTACGTTTGTTCCTAAATTAAAGGCGCCACAAAATTTTGTGATTATTCAAGGTGTACTCAAGGCCGAAACCTATTTTGTTTTCGCTAACACCAAGAAAGGCCAGATGTTGAAACAACATTTTGACCTTGCACATAAGCGCTTAATCGATTCGGGTGAACAGGACAGGCTTTACCTTGAAACGATTGAAAAACGAAGGGCTGATGGCGCTGAATAGTCTTAATGTTTACTAGGCTTATTACATTTCGAATAAAATCGACATTATGGTTGCGAGTTTATTTTCAAGCTCTTGCCACTCAGCTTCAGGCTCAGAACCTGCAATAATTCCCGCCCCCGCAAATAGATTAATCCGACCTGGTTCGATCAGCGCACTGCGGATCGCTACCGAAAACTCACTCTCATATTTATTGAAATAGCCGCAGGCACCGGCGTACCAACCGCGAATATAACCTTCACGTTGACGAATAAAGTTTAGCGCTGAATACCGCGGCAAGCCGCCAACTGCAGGAGTAGGATGCAGGGCTTGCAAAAGTTGGAAATCATTCACGCCCGGCTTCAATTCGGCTCGAATTGCACGGTGTAAATGTTGAATATGGTTCAGCTTAAAAATAGTCGCTAATTCATCGGCGCCAACATAATTGCTCAGCGGCGTGAGCATATTCACTATGTGACTGCGAACAAGTTGGTTTTCAACGCTATTTTTGTTGTCTTCTAATAAAGCGTTCGCCAGCGCAACATCTTCTTCTTGATTGAGACCGCGTACCGTTGTACCAGCAAGTGCCTCGGTAAATAGCTCCTGCTGACGGCGGCGGAATAAACGCTCTGGTGAGCAAGAGATAAAAGTGCGATCTGGACTAAATTGAAAGCCAAACTGGAAACTATTGGGATTACGGCCCTGCCAGCAAGCCAGCACCATCCAAGGATCGATAGGTTCATTGACTTCAAGTTGTGTTAAGCGGGATAACACGACTTTTGGGGTATCTTGATTGAACTTAGGATCCACCACTTGCTCGACTAATGTCTTCCAACGTTCAAAATCAGGTTTGTCACTGCGCCCAAGTGGAACGATCTTTTTAGGTGGCGAGAGTGGCTTCGCAGGCATGACGGCTTCGATAGCGCCGATGGCCTTATCTATCTCGCTATGGTGATCATTATCAGCAAAATTAAGATTCACTAATAGGCTAAATTTGTTCCCACTGCGTCTAAATTCAATGCGCGGCAGGATAAAGCGGCTATTACCGAACTCAGGCCAAGACTCTATAGTGCGATCAAAGGCAACACCGCCATAGTAGCGAATATTCTGATTCGTCGATAAGGCTCGCTGCTCTTGGTAGGCCATGGCCAGTTGCTGATCATTGATTCCGGTTTCAAATCTAAAGTCTTTGCACGCCCCTATCGCCGCGACTTCTTCGATTCTGTCGCGCCCATGCCAGTAGATCCTTGGGTATTGAGTCTGGGATGCCAGCCATGAAATTAAAGGCATAGCGACAGTGTTTAGTGACAACTGCACTATCGGTTCCGTCGGTGGAACTTGCTTTAATTGAATGAGTTTGTCGATGAGAGACTTAAGGTCTTCAGACAGGGCATGAACGGGCAAATAGAACTCCAAAGATAACGGATGAAGGCGAAAGCTGAAGGTCACTCTGTCAGCGTCAATAAATTCGAGTCAGGTTAATGTCCTCTTTTACAAGCCATTTACCTGTAGTGATTTTAGTCTGTAAATAAGAATCTTTCGCTCAAATTAAAGGCCACGGTCGAGTGTGTCAAGATGTAAGGCCCTATCGTGTGACTTTCGCCATAGTCTCATTTTACGCTGATAAAAAATGTGACTTGAGTGGGTCTTTTTGTCGGGCAAGCCACCCTCGGTGGACATTTTGTCTCTTCAGTCGTTAAATGTACTTTCCCTTTGTCGTAATTAGTCGATCTAGGTTGGTTTTTAAACGTTTTTCGGTTGAGACAGAATAATCGCGGTCCACAATAGCTTGCACATCTTAAATTTTCTACGTGACAAGTTAGATGTCTATTAACGTATGACTCGCCGTGGGAATGAAAAGACGACTAGGGTGCAGCCTTGTCATAGGCTGTTCGTTAGATCTTTATAGGCAGATATAGTATGAAACTCTTAGATCTCGAAGGCGTTAGCTTCAACTATGGCAGCCAGTTACCGACGGTATTGCAGGAAGTTAACTTGGCGATTGGTACCGGCCAATGCCATTGCGTGAGCGGTCCTACGGGCTCAGGAAAATCGAGTCTGCTAAATCTACTGGCGGGCGTGTTAAATCGCCCGCATGAAGGTGACATCTGGCGTTATCCTCAATTGGTTACGGGTCTGGTAATGCAAGACCCACAAACTCAGCTACTAAGGCAAACCGTTGGTGCCGAGGTGGCTTTCGCCTTAGAAAACCTCGGTATTCCCGCCGAGCAAATGCTACCTAAAGTGCAATTAGCACTACGGCGCGTGGGCTTGTATCTGCGCCTCGATACCCAAGTCAGCACGCTTTCCCTCGGTCAAAAATATCGCTTAATGATCGCCGCTCAGTTAGTGTCAGAGCCGCATTTACTGCTGCTCGATGAACCTTGGGCACAACTCGATGATCACGGTGTGAGTGAGCTGCTGGTCGTGCTTCGCAATCTTATCCAAGATGGTATGGCGCTAGTATTAGTTGAGCATAACGCCTCGGCATTCGCCGAGATTATTCAGCATTATTGGCAGTTAGAGGCTGGTAAGTTGTCCGAAGGCATCTATACCGTGAGCGATGCGCCGCAAATTGAAGCGCCTGCGTGGCGAAATCAGGCTAAGTTTGAGCATTTAGGCAAAGTCTTGGTCAGTGCCGAAGCCTTTGATTTTGGGTTCGATGCTTGTCCCACGTTATTTGCGTGTCCACAAGGATTCCAATTGCAAGCGGGGGAGATAGTGACCTTAGTGGGCGATAACGGCTCTGGTAAAACGAGTCTATTGAAAACTATAGCGGGCGTGCACAGTTTAAGGCAGCGTCTTCCTCTTAAAGTGCTAGGGCGAAGGCCTAAATTGGGGATTTATGGTGCTGAATTGGGACTGTTGATGCAAAGGCCGAGTCGACAATTATTCGAGTCTAACGTGCTAGCCGAAATGCAGTTTAGCCTTAGGCGCTTTGAACTCCCCAAAGAGCGAGCGGTGCAAATGTTGGACGAGTTGGATTTATTTAGCTTAGCCCATCTGTCGCCCCACAAATTATCCTACGGCCAACAGCATTTGATTGCCTTAGCGTCACTCGCCTGTCTACGCCCTAAGGTGCTGCTTTTGGACGATCCATTGGCGGGGATGGATAAGCATTACTACGGCAAAGTGTGGTACTTGCTAAAGCGGTTAAGCTCCCAAGGTTGCGCTATTTTGCTCAGCACTCACAGAAGCATTGAACACAGTGCAGTGTCACGGCAACTGAGTTTACGTAATGGTTTATTGGTGGAAGAGTCAACTGAAATGGCTGAGCGTTATGTGGGGTAGTTGTGAGCTTTTCGCGCGTGAGGGTCGCAGGTTTTGAATGCCTAGCCCTTAGGCATTTTTTGAAATAATGAGAGATTGAAATGGGTCTAATCGACACCTTAAGCTCTGATTTCATCGTATCTTGTTTAAGCCCCTTTATTTACCAAGAAAGTCTATGGTGATTTTCTAATCCTCGTCTTAGAATGCCCCTCACGTCTGTTCTATAATAATCAAAAATAACAACAGAACATTTGAGCGTAAGTCGCTTTAATGTCGTATGGTTAAGTTGATATTTTATTCAGGCACATCATCCTTGGGGTTGTAGATATGAGTGAGTCGGCAGAATCAGTTGAACTTATCAAATTACCAGTGTCACAGCTGACATTGGGTATGTTTGTCAGTGCCATAGACAAAAATGATAAAGGTCAACTTGCTATTGCAAATGCTGGACAAATTAAGCACAAGGATGCGATTTTAAAACTGGCCAAAAGCGGTATTAAATTTGTTTGGGTAGACGCCGAGCGTTCGGCTGAACATTGTGGGTTAAAGAAAAAAATCACTAACGATAATCAAACCGACAATAAAAAAGCACTCATTAGCCGCGATAAGCAACAAGCTCAAGCTAAAGTCATGCTTACCGAGGCGAAAGACCTCATTCGTAAAGTCTTATCTGAGACCTTCGAAGGTAAAGCCATCGAAGTTGCCCCCTTCGAAGCGTTAGCCGATACCATGATAGAGTCAGTGATGTTGGATGCTGATGCGCTTAAATGTATGTCTGCACTCCGTTCAAAAGATGCCTATCTACTTGAACATTCAGTGAATGTCGCCTTTCTACTGGTTACCTTTGGTAAATACTTAAAGCTAGATCGTGTCATGCTACGGGAAATGGCGGTCGGGGGTATTTTGCATGATATTGGCAAGATTAAAGTCGACAATAAAGTGCTGCACAAGCCGGGCAAACTGACGCCGGAAGAGTTTGAACATATGAAGCTGCATCAAGTGTATGCGCTTGAAATTATGAACGAAACTACTGGTCTTTCGCAGATCAGTAAAGATATCTGCTTGATGCACCACGAAAAATTAGATGGCAGAGGTTATCCAAGGGGTTTGAAGGGGGATGAAATCCCCCGCCATGGCCGTATGAGTTGTATCGTTGATATCTTCGATGCTTTGACAGCGACGCGATGTTATAAAGAGGCTATGAGCCCTGCCGCGGCCTTTAAAATTTTACTCAGTCTAACGCCATTCCATTTGGATCAAGAATTGGTCTATGAGTTTATTCGTTGTATTGGTGTTTACCCTGTGGGTTCCTTAGTTGAATTGTCGGATGGTCGTGTTGGTATTGTTTGGGCCTCGAAAGATAGGGATGCGCTACATCCAATCGTAAAGTGTTTTTATTCTTTAAAAGTAAAACGTTACACTGATGTCGCTATGGTGGATTTATTAAAATCTGAACTTTATATTGAACGCGGTGTGTCACCGAGTACATTAGATATCGATCCGACTCCTTTCTATTAATCTTCAAATCCTACCTTAAATGCCGGTCATCTGAGTCGATGGCTGGTGTGAATGATTGCAGAGCCTGCGCTAAAAACCGTAAACTGAAAGTATTTCTCTGGTCGAGCAATGCTATGAACAGTGCTATGAAATCTCTATTTCCTATTTTTATCATTATCTTATCCTTGGCTTTGTTAATCCCTGGGGTGACTCAACCTATTTTGAGTATCAGCGGCTGTATCGATAAGGCCAAGCTGGCGGAACAAGGCATAGAGCAAGTTGCCCAAAGATTTGATGAGGACTCTGGACGTGACAGTGCCCGCGGTATGTTAAGTATGGTCAGTGGTTTGCTGGGGCTCAATAGCCTTAAGGGCGAAGTCGAAGTGTTGCAGAAAACCCGCAGTATTTGGGGAACGGTAACCGAACTTTATCACTCTGGGAACGGGCTCGTCGCGGGATTAGTCATGTTATTCAGCGTGGTGGTGCCGGCCTTGAAGTTGAGTTTAATGCTGGTACAGCAATGTGTGAGTTCGATTGGTCTGAAACTGAGGATTAATGCCGTCGTCAATGCACTCGCTAAGTGGTCGATGGCCGATGTGTTTGTGGTGGCGCTGATCATCACCTTTATGGCGGGGAACGCCTCAGGTGGTATGGGGGAAATGCTAAAAACCCAAGCGCAATTTGAAAATGGATTTTACTTCTTTACCGCGTACTGCATTTTATCGATTTTGAGTGGTTTTTTAGTGCGGCGTCCAACGCCAATTTTGTAGCTATTTTAAAGGCATACTGACTTTAGTAACAAAGTCAGTATGCCTTGCTCAGTGAGATCAACATCAATCTAGATTAAGACAGAGTGCCATTTTGATAGATGGGCATAATCCAATAGCGGCAGGGATTATGTTTGCAGACCAACGCCAGTGCAGCGAGCAGCGCCGCTTGTTGCACAGCGGGGTGCATGATTTCGAATTTACAAAACTCCCGATAACCTTCCACTTGTTCCTTGATATTAAAATGGCTGTGTTCACGGCTAAAACCACAAATATTCCCTAGGCTAAAACCCGACAGAAACTCTAACTCTATCAAGGTATCGACTATGTCGTCCTTAATATCATTTTGGGCGATCAGTACTAACAGTTGTTCTGTGCTCATTTACGTTTCTCCAGCCAAAAATACAGAATTGGCAGTAAATACAGTGTGGTAATGGTTGAAGTGAGCAGGCCGCCAATCACCACAATCGCTAAAGGTTTTTGAATTTCAGCCCCTGGACCCGAGGCAAACACTAGCGGCATAAGACCAAACATGGCCGTTGTCGCCGTCATCAAAATGGGGCGTAAACGCCGCGCCGCACCTTGTTCCACCCGTTCGCGCAGGTTGCTGAACATGTGCTTGGTTTGTTCGTAATAGCTGACCATCACTACGCCATTGAGTACAGCGACGCCGAGCAGGGCGATAAAGCCAACCGAGGCGGGCACTGATAAATATTCCCCCGACAAATACAGGCTAACTATGCCGCCCATCATAGCGAAGGGAACGTTGGCGAGGATTAAGCCCGCTTTGGCAAGCGAGCCAAATGTCGTAAATAAAATCAGGGTGATCAGTGCGATAGCAATGGGGATCACTAGTAGTAAATTGCTGGTGGCCCGCTGTTGGTTTTCAAACTCGCCACCAAAACTCACGCTATAACCGCTCGGAAGTTTGATTTCCTGCGCGATTTTTGCGTTGAGCTCTTCTACAAAACTCACGATATCGCGACCTTGCACGTTGGTGGTGATCACTGAAAAGCGATTCCCTTGCTCACGCTCGATAAGGATGGGGCCTTGCTTATAGCTTAAGGTAGCGACATCACTCAGGCGTTTTAAGGAGTGATCAGGCATCACCAGTAACTGATTTTTAAGCTCATTAATGCTACTTAAGTGGCTCTGATTGTTAGCAATCAGCACGGGTGTGCGCTTTTTACCTTGTAGCACTTCGGTCACGATCACGCCTTCGAGCTGGCTTTTCAGGTAGCGGGCAAACTCTATGGTGCTCATGCCAAAGCCTCGGGCGAGCTCGTTATCTAAGGTGAGGTTGATAAAAGGACTGCCTTCGATCATCGCCATTTTCACATCGACGCTGCCGCTGGTGGCATTAACCAGCTGTTGGATTTGGCTCGTGAGCTGACCTAAGGTGTCGATATCGTTACCAAAGACCTTGATCGCCACGTCGCCAATGCTGCCGGTGAGCATTTCGGACACGCGCATTTGTATCGGTTGAGTGAAGTTAAAATTAACGCCGGGATAGTCTAATAACACAGTGCGGATCGCATCGATAAGCGCTTCTTTATTGGCAAAGCGCCATTCGCTGCGGGGCAGAAGCTCTAAGAACACATCGGTTTCATTGAGCCCCATGGGATCTAAGCCGATTTCATCCGCGCCAGTACGCGCTACCATTTGTTTGATTTCAGGAACTTTAGCCAGCAAGGTTTGCTGAATTTGCTTGTCGATGGCAATCGAAGCTTCGAGTGAAATCGACGGGGATTTCTCCAGCTGCAGGATAATGTCGCCTTCATCTAAGGTCGGCATAAAGGTTTTTCCCACTAACCCGAACAGCCCTAGGCTGACGATAAGCAAACTAAAGGCGATCACCATAAAGCGTTTTTGATGGCTAAACGTGCTCTTGAGGCTGACCAGATAAAGCTGTTTAAGCTTTTCAATCGCCTTAGGTTCCTTGGCGGCTTTTTCGTTGACGAGGTAAGAGGCGATAACCGGAATGACAGTTAACGACAACACCAGCGCCGACAGCATGGCAAACACGATAGTGACCGCAACTGGGGTAAAGAGTTTGCCTTCGAGCCCGCTCAAGGTCAGCAAGGGTGAGAACACTATCATGACGATCACAGTGCCCGACACCACGGGAATGGCAACGTCCTTAGTTGCGCGAAAAATCAAATGCAGCCGCGGTAATCTTTGCTTAGTGGCGATGAGATTCACCATGTTTTCGACCACAACCACAGATGAATCCACTAACATGCCGATGGCGATAACTAGCCCGCCTAGGCTCATTAAGTTCGCAGAAAGATTAAAGTAATCCATCATCAAAAATGTCATCAGCGCGGCAAGAGGCAGCGAGAGTGACACGACCAATGCGGCGCGCACGTTACCTAAAAACAACGCCAGCAAGATGATCACTAGCACTACGGCTTCGAACAAGGCATTGGAGATAGTCTCTATCGCAGTATTGATCAGATTCGCGCGGTCGTAAAAGGTGTTTATCTGACTCCCTTCTGGCAAGGTTAGGCTGATTTGTTCGAGCTTTTCTTTAATGTTTTTGACTACTTGTGCGGTGTTAGCGTCTTTCAGGGCGATGATCAAGGCTTCGGCAGTTTCGTTGCCGTCTTTCGTGACTGCGCCATAGCGGGCTAAGTGGCCAATTTGAATATCGGCCAAATCCTGCAGTCGATACACTCTGGCATCATCGGCCTTGATCACTAATTGTTTGAGCTCGTCGATGTCATCGATGCGGCCTTCGGCGCGCACTATTATGGTGTCTGTGCCAATGGTGAGCTTGCCTGCACCTTCGTTGTGATTATTCTCAACGATCGCCTGTTGCAGCGCCGCAAAGCTCACCCCCGCAGCTGCCATAGCCGCAGGTTTAGGGGTCACACTAAAGCTTTTGGCATAGCCACCGAGGATATTCACATCGGCGACACCCGCAACGGTGCGCAGCAGCGGACGGATTTCCCATTCGAGTAATTGCCGTCTTTCCATCAGCGATAGATTGGGATTTTCGAGTGAAAACATAAAGATTTCGCTGAGCGGCGTACTCATTGGCGCCACGCCGCCCGTTACACCTTCAGGGAAACTGTCCCACACGGCGGCGATGCGTTCGCTCACCTGCTGGCGCGCCCAATAGATATCTGTGCCTTCGTCAAAATCGAGGGTGATATCGCTGATGGCGTATTTAGTGGTCGAGCGCAGAATCGATTGATGGGGAATACCTAACAGTTCGGTTTCAATCGGCACGGTAATTTGCGCTTCAATTTCCTCCGGCGTCATGCCGGGCGCCTTGAGGATAATCTTCACTTGGGTGGGCGAAATATCGGGAAAGGCATCCAAGGGAATGGAAAACCAGGCTCGCGCTCCCGCTAACATGATGATCAGCGCCACAATCAGCACAAATAAGCGCTGCGTAAGCGAAAAGCGGATGACTGAGGTCAGCATCTTATTCGCCTCCTAAGCCAAGCATTATGCCTTTGACTGCAGCAACTGACTGGGATAACACTTGGATTTGGCTCAGATCTTGATCGCTTTCAACGATATATTGCTCAGGGGTTGAGCCAAGAATATCGATTGTAATCGAGGTGAGCGTGTCGGCGGTTTTAGTAAAGACTTGGCTGTCTTGCTCCCAACTAAAAACACTATTTTTAGGCAATAAATACACCGCCTTTTGATACTCGGGTATCACAGTGATCTGTTGTCCTAACAGTAAGTTACACTCCTGCGGCACGGGTGATGACCAAGCGGTCACAAAGGCACCTTCGGCGATGGCCGACACGGACTCAATGGCGATATGGCACTGATTGATATTCACCGCCGAGAGCGAATGCGACTGACTCATTGGCACACTGACCTTGACGCGAATGCTGTCGCTGGGCACCAGTGAGAATAGTTGTGAACCCGCCATATAAGGCCTATTCACTTGGTTGAGTTTAACGATCCCCGCCACTGGCGTGCCTACCACTAGGGAGTCTGTGGTGGCATCTGTGCTTTTGACTATCTCCATAAAATGCTGCATGTGCTCGTATTCGAGGTGAGTGCTGAAGTAGTCTTGGCTGATCTCTTGCCATTTTTCTGCGCTGATACTGCCATTGTTTAATAAGGGTTTATTGCGCTCATAACGGCTTTTGGCTAGTTGATACAAGCTGCTGGCGGCTTCGACTTGGGCGAGGTAGTGGAACACTTCTGGCCCAGTCAGTTTGACAATCGCTTGGCCTTTAGTGACGAGCTGGCCTTGGCCGACGAGAAAGCTGATCTGCTGGATATTCTCCGGCGTGCTGATCCAATAATCGTTACCGGGGAGGATTTCAACCTGCGCGGGCAACGGACTGCCCTCATAACTGGCGACTTTCTGTGGTTGTACGTAGCTCAGGTCTAAATTACCGAGGGAGCTTATCGTTAAGGATTCAGCCTGCACTAAAGTGGCAACACTGGCGGATAAACAGAAAAGGCATGCGCCGTACTTGGCCATCATAATGAAATTCCTAAGGCTTGCAGTTGTTGGGAGTGCAGTTGTTGCTGCGCGACTTGGTTCAGTGCTAAGCGGGATTCGGTATCGAGGGCATCCATATAGCGGCGCAGCCAGACTTCGTAGCTAACTTGATTTTGGTCTTTGACCTTGGACAGCTCTTCAGTGATGGTGCGGCTAAGGTGTAAGGCTTGGGTTAGCAATGTTTGTTGGTCGAGTAAGTTTTGTTGCTGTTGCTCTAGCTTTTTAAGCTGAGTTTTTAGCTCGATATAGGTACGGTCGAGGTTGAGCGTGTGCTCGGTATTGGCTTGTTGCCATTGGGATAATTCGGTTTGTGATAGGGCAGAACCTAAGGTCAGTGGTACAGAAACGGCGATGCCAAGCTGTTGATCATCGACTTGATTATCGGCGGTATTTTTGGCCGTGAGTGAGACTGCCCAAGGATCGTTATTCCCTGCTTGCTGACTCTGGATGATCAACAGCTGTTGCTGCTTCTGCAGGTTCAATAGTTGCCATAATGGATGCTGCGCGAGCATGTCATTGGGTTGGTTATTGGCAGAAAGTGGCCGCGCGGTTTCGGCTATGTTCTGCGGTATTTGCTCTTGTCCGGTGAGTTGTTGATAGAGGGCACGCGCCTCGGCCTGTTGCTGGTTAAGGTCGACCCGCTCCAGTGCAATATCTACCAGTTCGCGCTCTAACAAGAGTATGTGGGCAATAGGCAGTTCGCCCGCATCTGTGAGTTGCTTTTGCTGATTATGGAGTTTGTCGAGTAATTGGCTCTTGCGATCTAATTGGGCCAGTTTTACTGCGGCAAGGCGATGTTCCCACAGGCTTTGTCGCAATAATCCCGATAAATACAGGCCTTGCAGCGCGGCTTGTTGCACCTGAATGCCTTGGGCGAGTTGTTTAATTTGCTTATCGCTGCTGTGCAAAGCAGGGGATTTTATTGGCAAATTGAGTGAGAGTTCCTGCTCGTAGCTGTTACCATTATCTAGGCTACCTAAGTGACTCAAGCTAATGCTCGGCAGGCCATTGAGCCAAGATGAGCTGCTTAAGCTTATTTGTGATTGCGGTAACTGACCGCCTGATTGAGATAGAGAATGTAATCTTGCTTGGCTGGTGGTGAGTGCTTGAGATAGCTCGGAATGCGCGGCGTGGCACAGGAAACTGCTGCTGACTAAGGTCGCCAACAGACATAACTTGATACAAGACGTACTGACAGACATAGGACGATTCTATGGTAATAAAGTGTGTTGTCAGTGTAGGGATTGGTGGGCGAAAGTCGTGGGGGACATGTATCATAAAACTGTCTATGGTACATATGTCCCATAAATTAATGGGTTGATTTTGCTTTTATTTAGGAGTTTTTCGATGAAGGATCTTGTCATTATTGGTCTGTTGGCCTTGATCATATGCTTTAAGCTTTTTGACATCACTTCCGACATTCAATTGGGCATTCCCCAATGGCATATTGCCCAGGAAGCCATGTTATTAGTGCTCACTGTGATTGGTGCCATGTACTTAAGTTATGACCTTATTCGTCGCTCCCGCGAAGTGAAAGCATTGGCTAAACGGTTGGAGCATGCGGATAAAAAAATCGACAATATGTCAACGCAAATGCGTTCTGCCAGACAAGAATACAGCCAAGCGGTGTCGCAGCAATTCGAAACTTGGGGCTTTACTAAGAGTGAGCAGCAAGTGGCATTTTTACTGCTTAAGGGTTTAAGTTTTAAAGAAATTGCCGAAGTGCGCCAGACTAAAGAAAAAACCGTCAGACAACAGGCATCGACCATTTACGGTAAAGCGGCAGTCGATGGACGCCATACTTTTTGCGCTTGGTTTATGGAAGATTTTATTCAAGAACATAATCAAGATCTTGCTGCGAATGAAGCGGCATCAAGCCCTAAGGCAGCTTAATCAACGCTGGATTGGCTTAGCTGTTATAGCTATTTGTTATTGAAAATCGATATTTGCTGAGTTTTTAGTTCTAAACAATAATGAGCATCCCCTAAGTTTGCAGGAAGATGCAATTGAAAAACTGGCTGATTATCGTGTTTTGCCTGATTGCCTTGGTCGCTTCGACGCAAACCACAGGACTCGTGCGCTCACTTATCGAATTCTCCGCCTTTGTTGGCGTCCTCTACTGGGCTTGGCGAATGAAGCCGACAGCAGAGTAGATTGGCTTTGAGTTAAATCTTAGCTATTGAAAATAAAGAATATACACTAAAGACGTGATACCAATCGCTGCCCACAGCATCACCCCAAGCAACAAAGGTTTGGGGCCACTCGCCCGCATTTTCTGCACTGTAATTCCTGCACCAATCAAAAACAAACACAGGACTAATGCCCGTTTCGACACCATAAATAAGGTGTCATAAACAGCGTGGAATTGTGGCAACCAATGGGCTACGGCAATGGCTAAACAATAAAAACCGATAAAATACGGCAGGTTAAGCTTGCGCTTATCGCCACCAAACAACATAGCGCTGACCAATGCGATCGGGATAATCCACAGGGCGCGGGCGAGTTTTATAGTGGTTGCGGTTTTTAAGGCTTCATCGCCGTAGGCCGAAGCCGCGCCGACTACCGACGAAGTATCGTGGATGGCGATAGCACTCCACACGCCAAAATCGTATTGGCTCATATTGAGCAAGTGGCCGAGTGCAGGGAATAAAAATAGCGCGACTGAATTGAGCACAAATACGCAGGCTAATGCAGTGGCGGTTTGATCGTTACGCGCATTGATGGCCGGAGCGACTGCGGCAATGGCGCTGCCACCGCAAATAGCGGTACCAGAGGCGATTAAGTGGCCCGTGACATGATCAAATTTCAGGGCGCGGGTGAGCATAAACCCTAAGCTGAGGGTGAAAAAGATTGAGCCAACAATCAGGCCGAAGTTGTGGGTGCTCGCCTCGATCGCCGCGTTTAAGTTAATCCCAAACCCTAAGCCAATGATCGAATAAGACAGGAGTTTTTTGGTGAGTGCGGCGATATTCCATTGCACTGGCACCCAACCAAGGCTGGCTAAGGTAAAACCTAACACTAGCGCCATGGGCGATGAGATAAAAGGCGCGAGGCATAACAAACCCGCACAGATGAAAACGATGCGATGAGTCTTATTATTTTGCTGTGATGTCGATGAAGAATTCATAACGCCTTAGGCTCGAGCGATTCGGTTTATCGTTCCAACCACAGATCTTCACATTAAGCGACGGATACAAAATGGCGATCAATTGGATTGATCATGGAGACAGATGCAAGAGGGCATTATAGCTGGGTGTATGAGCCTCAATAAAATCAATTAAACTTATCTAGTCAGTCAGTTTTATTGACTATCAGAGGATTGTGCAAAGCAGGAGGGTAAATTGAAGAAGATGAACTGAGCTCAGTTCATCTTCTTAGCTAGATAATAAATGGCGAGGTTACAAAACGTGAAATTATAAATTTACGATACTTTTCAAGTTGTAATCGCTGCCATCCTTTGCGGTAAACAACTTATCTTGGGTGTCGTTGGCGCTGGACATACCCGCATGTAATAGGCTGAGCCAATGGCGCGATGCGGCAGAACGTGACTCTGGTGTTCCGACTACCATGTTTAATGACGTTCCGATTTGGATATCTTCCAGATTGGCAACGTCTCTCGCACCTATCATGCCACTGCGGTCGAAACTGAGTTCAACGTGGCAACCTAGGTCCTGTAACACTATGGCGCAAGGCGCATCTTTAGTGCCGTTAAAGGCCACAAACTGTTTTGGCTGACGTAAACCACTGTGGCTGCCATCGGCAAAAAAGGCCAACAGGTGTTGATAGTAAACCACATAGCTGCTCACATCTTGGTGTGAACCAGAGTTAAGTGGAAAGAGGCGGTCGAGGAATTGTTTCGCATTAGCGATCTTCTCGTGCTCGGCGACATTCACTTGGGCCACGGCTAGTACTTCTTCTGCGATGAGGCTGTTTAGATTCGGTTGGATCTGGTTGCTCTTGATAATTGACATATTCATCGCTTGTTCCTCTTACTCTTTCAATTTAAAAAAATTCAGGGTTTTGATTTAACTTTTGGCTTATCAAAGTTTGTCTTCAATTTGGTTTGTCCGCTTTGAGTGCTTAGCCACTTTAAGTGTGAGTGGTTAAGCATTTCTTGTACTGGAATGGCTTAGCTTGTTCGCATTAGCCTTTCCTTGATTGCTTGATTTGTAGTCTAGTCTTTTTTTGACTACAATTTCACAATAAAAATTTTACACTGTGAATTTTACAAAATGCGCAATGACCAGAGCTTGATGAGAAAATCACATTTCCTAGGCACAAAAATACGTAACCTACGGAAACGTAATAATTTAACTATGGAAGATTTGTCGGCACGATGCATTCGAGTCGACGCAGGAAGTGCGCCCTCTGTGTCATATTTGTCGATGATCGAACGTGGCAAGCGTGTGCCGAGTGCCGGAATGCTGGCTGTGATCGCCGCGGTTTTTCAAAAAGACGCCGAATGGTTCTTAGACGATGTGCCCGAAGAAAACGCCATTACGCCAGACAAGGGTCGACGTGGTGGCATAAGTGGTATGGCACTCGAACCCAGCTTTTTGTTTTCCAATGATATTTTACAAATCGCGATTCCAGAAATGCTGTCGCAGACGGGGATCTCTGGTCGGCAGTTTGCCCATTTATTGATCCGCGCCCATCAAGAACACCATCAAAATCATTTCCCCGATCTTGAACGGGCCGCCGAAGAAGTCGGCCTCAAACGTATGCCCTTATCTCTGGACGATATGTTGGATATCGCTAATGGAATGGGATTAAAAATCAAGTGGATAGACAGTACACCGCAGGAAGTTATCGATGAAATGGGCGTGAGTTCACGTCAGTTGGTCACCTCATTTATTGAGCCGCCGAGCACGATTTATGTAAATAAAATCCTCAAAAATCGTCCCAATAGACTCAAATATGATTTAGCCGTGCACATAGGTCATTGCGTGTTGCACAACAAGGACGGCCTCAAGAGTGTGATGATCTCAGGCCGTAAATTAGAAGTGGATGAAGAGGCGGGTATGCAGTCCAATACCTTGAACGCGCAGGATATCTTGCATGCGTGGCGCGATTTTGAATCGAGCTTCTTCGCCGGTGCGCTGCTGTGCCCTAAAGTGCCTTATCGCCAATTACTCGACCGCCACGGCTATGAGATTGAGGTACACAAGCAACTGCAAGTGTCAGCCTCAGTCGCCATGCGGCGCATGACAGTGGTATCTCCTTATCCTCATTGGCATTATTTCGACGCTTACGCACCGGGCAAGCTCAAAGCCGTTTACCGTGGTAACGGTATTCCACTGCCTTGGGGCAATATGCGGTTAGTGGAAGACCCTTGTCAGCATTGGGCCGTCTTTAGGATGATCAGTGAGCCGACGGTCGGTACTTCGGCACAGATTTCGATTTTAAACGTCGGCAACGAACCACGCATTTACTGCTGCGAGTCGATTAAAGTCGAAGACTCGGCAGGCAATCCCCATGTTCTCTGTGCCGGCATAGATTTAAATCCAGCCATTGAAGCCCAAGGCAAAGATGCCCTGTCTATCGCCCACGATTTGAAAGATGCCTGTGTCGCCAGCGGCGGTTCAGTCACTATTCCCAAACACATTAAAAGCGATCTGGTGAGCGTCGCAAAAATCCTCAATATCAACTGGATAGAACGCGGGATCAAAAACGACGCCCGCCTTATTTGCTCCCGCGGCGCCGTATGCCCACGCCAACCCAGTTGCTATCAAGCAGGTAAGTCACAGTGTGATGGGGCAACGTAAATCACTATCTGATTTACGTTGAGTTTTGCGGGCTTACAGCCGAGAAAGTCGTGGGGCTTCACCCCACACCCGACCAAGGAGGACTGCTCGTCCTATCCTCCTGGATGCTCGCCCCCAACGGAGTTGAAAGCTCCTTGTGCTCATTGGCAAATTTGCTATCGCTTCCGAAGTCCTCGCTTTACATCCATGTAAAGCACTCCAGTTCGGCAATCCCTGCCTCTCGCTCATAAGCGCGAAAATCACCGATTTTCATTCGCCCCTGCACCTGTGAAAGCTAGCTCGCTATTTGATAGGCAGGATGTCTGAATGTCGTGAAGTGCATGGATGCACATGAGCGACCATAGTGAGATATATATACTTTTATGGTAATTTTTTGGGGAGTTACATTCTGCGGAATTGAGCCGGGGTTAGGACCAGCTGAGAACTACCTGTTTTATTTTTTATTTTTAATATTAATGTCCACATCAGAATGATTTGTTATTTGACTTAATACTACTAACGTATCTAATGTGTTGAGTTAATAAATAGCATCATCAAGGTTGATAGATTGAAAGAATTACACTTTAGTATAGTGAGCGACAGTTTGCTGAAAACCCATAAGGCAAAGCTAAGTGATTGTGAATATTTAGAGTTGAGTAATGCTAGAGAGATTCTATCTAAAATACTTGACCATGAAGAATTATATGATCAGGTAATAGAATCCTATGTTGAAGCTAAGTCTACAATGTATGAAATGAGTGTCAGAGCTATTTCTGACAGTGTTAAATATGATTACATAAAGAATCATAATAATCGTAGTAAGCTAAATCGCTTTTATTTCAATGTTTTAAACTTCAGTAAACTATATCTTGATCGCCACTTTCATGATGGGGATAAGAAATCATTCGTTAAAAGTATTACTGCTTCAGAAAGTAGTCACGACGAGGTTAAAAAGCATCGACAAGATATATCAAAGAATAATCCTGATTATATTTTTGGATGCAAATTAAGGAATTATGTACAGCATGCTTCGTTGCCCGTAAAAACGTTCACTACAGGTGTTCGCTGGAGTCCAGAAGATAATCAAAGTGTTGCTATTTTTCATGTGCCACTTGCTAAGAAAAAGCTAATCGATAGCGGTATTTTTTCACAACAGATGTTATTAAAATATGGTGAAAAAATTGATTTGCATCAAATTATGGATGGTTATATTTACGCAATTTCAGAAATGCATTTGAAGAGTAGACAGCTAATAAAGGATTATATGGAAAAAAGTTTAGAAGTAATTAACTTGAAGAGGCGTCAGATAGGGTTAGAACATAGTAGCTCATTATGTGATATCAACGTTGTTGATACTGAACAAGGAGTAAGTTTATTCTCACTACACGTTGAATGGTTTAGTGTAGTTGAGCATCTGCAAAAAAAGAACTTACACTCATTAAATTTCAAACGCTTTACTCACATACCGTATCAGTAGGATGTGTTTGTTAAATATTTGTAGCCGTCTAACTTATAGGGATATTTCTTATAAAATAAAAGTGCTGTTTGTCTTTGGAGTGTGAGTGCTTAATCATTTTCAGTATGATCATATTGGATTAGGGTTTGGCTATCCACCTCACTCTCTGCGATTTGCTATCAAGCCTAACTCATCTTAGTTTCGGTTATGATTGACTTAATACAACAAACCGAGCAAGCACACTACGGTGCTGGCGGGTAATATGGGCTGTAACCAGCGTGGTTTGTAACTGAGTAAAATCACTAGAATTATCGAACTCAAACATACCCAGCCGAGCAGTAATACGCTGGCGTACGCTGGGCCGTAATGACGACTGGCAAGCCAATAGCACAGGACGAGCGTTACAGTACCAGCGGTGCGAAATCCGCGTGCCTGTGCATCGGTTAACTGGCGGTTACGCACGGCCCGGTGGTGGTTAAAATAAGATAAGGCCAACAGCCCCATGGCGATAAAACAGGTTAACAATTCGCCTGTTGCTGTCATGATTCAACTCCTAATTCTGCCGTCGCTTTGGTTACCCGTGTAGCCAGTACTTTTTTAGGGCTACGCAAGCGTTTGGCTGCCATGCAAAACAGCGCTGCAAGTGCGAGCATCATGAGATCAAATCCTGCGAGAACATAGGCTTGGCGCTGTAGATTACTTATCAGCTGATACTGCGAAGTCATGGCATTGAGCAGGGGTAGCAGGCCATAAAGCAAGGCTGTGAGTAAAAAAAGTCGTTGCCATGTTTGTTTATCTCGTTTGAAGCAAGCGAGCAGTGCGACTAAAGCCCAACTGATAAAGAAACAATGGATTTCCCAGTTCTCTCTATCTGCAAAGGTGACGGGTAAGAGTCGATTGGCATAAAAATAACAGGCTAGCGCAATGGGCAGGCCACCAAAGGTGGCGAGATTCAACATGTTCACTAGCGTGAGCCCGCTATGATTCTTATCTTTTTTAAGCTGCTTTTGTGCCAGCTTATCGGCCCACATAATCGCGCCGCTGGCGATCATCACGCAGCCCGTTAATCCCGCCAGTAAATACAGTAAACGTAGGCCTTGGCCAGCAAAGCGACCACTGTGCAGGGCTATCATGGCACTTTGGGTTTGATTCGCTCCCGAAGTCACAGCCGACTGCGCCAACACAGCACCGGTCACAGTAGACAAGTGATACCAAGGCGCTTGCTGATTTAAGCTGTGCTCAGGGGCGATTTTGACTGTTACGCTGGCATTGCTGTCGTTGAGATTATCAAACTGCAAGCCTTCAAGTGGCGACTCACCCACGACACTGTGAATCGCACTGAGTAAACTCTGACTATCGAGCATAGTGGCTGGCGTGCCAGTGGCGGCGGGAGTTTGGTAAATGGGTTTCCATTGCGAATAAAAGGCTTGAGTTTCATCACCATATTGTGTGTTAAGTCCCCATGGCATATACATAAACATCAAAGTCACTAGGCCGGTATAAGTGATCATAAGATGAAAGGGCAATGCGAGAACTGAGCTGGCGACATGGGCATCTAACCAAGAGCGCGGGCCTTTGCCGGGTCTAAAACTAAAAAAATCCTTAAAAATACGTTTGTGGATCACTATCCCGCTGATGATGGCGACCAACATGAACATAGTGCAAAAACTGACGATCCAACGCGCCGTGAGTACACTCATGTAGTACAAGTCGAAATGCAGTCGATAGAGAAAGTCGCCCCCTCGGCTTTCCCGTGCTTTAGGTAAGGCTTCACCTGTCGCAGGGTTAATAAAGCCTTGATGATAATCACCAAATCGCTGGCCTTCAGCGGCGGGATCGCTCCATGCATAGGTCAGTAATGGCATCCGTTGTGTGGGTAAGTAAATCCACCATGACTCAGCGTCAGGCGCTTGTTGTGCCAAGGACGTGAGGCCCTTAAGTATCAATTGTTGATTATCCGCATTGGCATCATATTGGCTGCCGTGGTTTTCGGGTTGCATCCACAGGTTGATTTCAGCACGGTAATAGGCCGCTGTTCCGGCGAAAAAAACCAGAAACAACACCCAGCAGGTGAGCAATCCAACCCAAGTGTGTAGCCAAGTCATTGAACGAAAAAAGGAGTCTTTCATAATCCACTCCCTTGAACACTTGTAACATCAAACGCTTTAGCGGCGAGGTAAGCTAAATACAGCAGACCGCTGAGCGCGAATAAATCCAGCCAGTATCGCCATGTTGATTTAACGCTGAACACCCAAATCACGGCGCAGGTGTACACAGTAAATGACAGCATCATGGCGGTTAACACCCGATCAACCTGAGATAACGGCAGGATTTGTGCGAGCAAAATAGTCGCTACTGCACTTAACAAATAGCCGCCAAAGGTTGCTGCGAGGCAGCGATTGCCTATGTGCAGGCTATCGTTCCAGATGGCTGACGTTTTCCAGCGCATCAGTCTTTGTGTTAACGGCGGAGTCATGTTGGTTTTTTCAGTCATGATGGTGTGCCACTTCTGCTGAATTTGTCTTGTGGGTGCGGGATAGCACAGAGATTAACAGGGCGGGTAAAAAGGTTAAGCTAAGTAGCGTTGCCACGATAAGACCTGCCAATACCACTATGCCAACGCCGCGGTAGAGTTCGCTTCCAGCACCGGGGAATAACACCAGCGGCAATAAGCCAAACAAGGTCGTCGCGGTAGACATTAGAATCGGTCGTAATCGACTGGCGACGGCAGATTTGACGGCTTCAACGACACCAAACTGACCCGATTGCAGGTTTTTACGGCTCTGTTCCACGATCAAAATCGGGTTGTTAACGACAGTGCCGAGTAGGATTAAAAACCCAAGCATAGTAATCATATCAAAGGGTTGGTGCCAACCTTGGCCGCCAAAATACGCAAATAAGCTGCCAGTATAATTAAGTGCTTGTAAGCCGACTAAACCGCCAGCAAGTCCTAGCGGGATAGTGATCAGCACAAATAACGGATAACCCCAGTGATTAAAAATCGCGACTAATAACAAGTAGATGATCAACACGGCGACCAGAAAATTGCTGGAGAGTGCCGCTTTCGTCGCTTCGAGCTGATCGGCTGCGCCCGAAATATCCAAACTGACATCTTTGCCGACAGCACCCTGTTGATAGAGGATGGGGACTAATTCTTCCCGCACCTTAGCCACAGCGGTTTCTAACGCAATGGAACGCGGCGGAATAATGTAAAGAGTCACGGTTCTGCGGCCATCGACGCGGCGTAAACTGTCGCTATCCATCTGCTCGCTAATATCGGCCAAGGCTTGCAGTGGCAACACATTGCCCTTAGGTGTCACTATCGGTGCGAGCGCCAATTGCGACAGGCTCTGTTGATTGCCCGCAAGGCTAAAGAGGAAGATATCAACCTTGTTATCATTGAGGAAAAACTCGTCGACATAGGCGCCATCGCTCAGTGCCGAAACCGCATAGCCAAACTCGCTGCCGCTAAAATCTTGTTCTACAAGACGTTGCCAGCGAGGGGAAATCTGCCACAGCGGTTGATCTAGCGATAAGGTCGATGGGTCTGAATACAGCTGCGGCTCGGCAAACACTTTTTCTGCCGCTTGATACGCCGCTTCGGCAGCGCGGTAGAGGCTGGCTTGATTTGGGCCTGAAATATCCAAGGCGACAGCGCGGGTGCCACCATCGTTGCTGGAAATAATGGAACCCCGCGATGAATAGGCGCGCATGCCCGGATATTGCTCAAACAAGGCGGTGAGTGAGCTCATCATGGCATCCATATCTTGGCTGCGAACGGGTTCGCTCATCACCCAAATACTGCCGACACCCACGCTGAGGGTATAGTATTTTAGCGGCGGGATCTTTTGCTCACCACGTTCAAAGGATGCCGCCTCGGCATTGACTCTCGCGGATAGCTGAGTCGTTAATTCTTCTGCAATTTTAGCCATTTCCGATAGGTTGTAACCCGGCGGCGCGACCATAGAAGTAAAGGCTTTTGGTTCTTCGCCTTCGGGTAAATATTCGGCCGGAGGCATCAGCCAAGCCGCAAGCCCGATCGTCGAGACGAGTGACAGCACAATCACAAAGGCGCGGCGTCTTGCCGACAGTACAAGTTGGCTGACTAAGCTCAATATGCGTGATGCTTTGGGCGGCTCACTTTGGTTTGTCTGCGCCGAGTGCATCTTACCGAAACCAAAACGGGCAATAGCGGCGGGTACGATGAACACCGCGACCAGCATAGAAGCGATAATGGATGAAGCGATGGCAATCGCGATATCCGAGTACAGTTGCCCCGCTTCTTGTTTGATAAATAGAATGGGTACAAACACTAGCACTGTGGTGAGCGTCGAGGCTAATACTGCGGGCCAGACATCATAAATACCACTTATGGCTGCTTCGAGACGCTCTAATCCGCGTCTGCGCGCTTGTTCAATACTTTCGAGCACCACAATGCTGTTATCGACCGTCATGCCTATGGCAAAGGCAACACCCGCCAATGAAATGACATTAATGGTGCGATCAAATACCAGCAGCCCGACGAAGGCGGCTAAGGTACACAGCGGAATACCGATAACACCAATCAGGGTGGCTCGATTCGAGCGCAAGAAGAGATACATCACTAAGGTTGCCAGTAAGGCACCTAGACCTAAATTGACCCAGACATTTGCAACCGAATCTTGCACATAGCGCACATCATCACTGAATAACTCTAACTGCATGGCGTGCTGGGCGAGTTGATTTTGATTGATCTGCGCAATCACGGGCATCATGGCATCTTTGATGGCGATAACGTTAGAACCGACATCCCGTTTGACCGCTAAGCTGAGGGTGCGTTCTTGTTCGGCAAAGGACAGTTCTCGGATCTCAGCGTGGTCGAGTTTTATCTCGGCAACGTCTTGCAGCAGAATATTCGTATTACCTTGGCGTTTTAAAATCAGTTGCTTAAGTTGATTTAAATCCTCAAAACGGCCAATTACCCGCAGTAAATAACGTTTTTTACCACTGTCGATATCGCCCGCAGAAGTGTCCTTGTTGCGATCTCGAATGGCTTGGCGCACGTCCATAATGCTGATGCCGCGTTGGGCGAGTTTGGCGGGATCGAGCCGTATTTGAATTTGCCGTTCAGCGCCGCCTTGAATAGTGACGGAGGAAACGCCTTTGACGCGCTCCATTTGTGGGCGAATAAAGTCGTTAGCAAAATCGCGCATCATGTCTATGTCTAGATTCAGCGGGTTCCCCGCGACAGGCACGAGGCGGAAATACATGAAAGCGTTGTCTGAATATGAACTGCTGTAAAGCCTTGGTTGATCGATGTTTTCAGGGTAGGACGATACTTGGCTGAGCGCATTGCTAACACGAATAAGCGCGTCGCTGATCTCAGTGCTCTGGGGGAATTCGAGTTCTATCCATGCCGAACCCGTATCAGCCCAAGATGTCATGCGTTGTAAGTTGGGCAGGGTGCGCAGGTAGCGTTCCTGCTCAAGCAGAATTTCTTTCTCGACGTCTTGCGGCGTTGCCCCCGGCCAACCTGTGGCCACGCTGATGGTGCGCACATCTAAGTCGGGGATCATTTGGATTGGGATACGCAGTGCGGCAGCCGTGCCCAATACGCAAAATATCAAGACGATGACCGACAGTAAGGTGCCATGTTTAATTCCAAACTTTAGCATCCCACTAACCTCCTACTGCAGAGTTGAGTACAGAGACTGGCTGTTGGTCTTGTAGGCTCTCGTTACCGCGGATCACCACGGGTGCGTCTTTAGGTAATGGGCTAAGGATTTCAATCCCGATGGCGCTCGTGTGGCCCACTTGAACTGTATGCCGTTGGGCTATGTTGTTTTGCACGGTAAAGACACTGAACTGGCCGTCGGGGTGACGGACTAGCGCATCTTGCGGCACGACAACACTGTGTTGCGCCCGCTGTAAGTGGAATGTCGCAGTGGCCGATGTGCCGGGCATCAAAAGTCCACTCGCATCAGGAATGGTTAAGCGCACCAAGAAGCTGCGAGCATTGTGGTCGCTCACGGGGACGAGTGCATTCACATGGCCGATAAACTGCTGTTCAGGCAGCATATCTGCGGCAATATCGACTTGAGTTGCAGTGGCTATGTTTTGGAACATTTCCTGTGGGACTTGAATATCGAGCCAGAGCTGTTCTTGGGATACTAAGGTGAAGATTTCAGTGCCGACATTAACCCATTCACCGGTTTCAGTTTGTTTACTTGCAATCACTCCCGCAAACGGCGCGATCAGTTGGTGGCGGGCGACCACCTCTTTTTGGTGTGCTAATGCCGCCGTTAAACTTTGCAGATTGGCTTCGGCCTCGGTGACTGCCGCTTGGCGAATCGCGCGCTCAGTTTCGGGAAATAATTGCTGAGAACTGAGCGTTTGTGCCTCGGTGAGGAGTCGCTGCTTTTCTGCCAGCATGGTCTTAGCGGCCATTACATCGGCCTGACGCTGTGCTAATTGGTGTATGGCTAAGGTGTCATCGAGTGCGAGCAAAGGCTGGCCAGCGGTAACGTTAGAGCCCGCATCGACCAGTACTTTGGCAACTAAGCCATCGGTACGTGCAGATAAGCGGGCTACCCGTGCGGATTTAATGGAGCCACTGAGTGGCAAAAGTTCATTGGTACTGCCTGTTTGGGGCAAGGCGACTGTTACAGGTGCTGTGCTTGCGTGTACTGCAGAACACAGCATGTATAAACCTATCATTAAATAACGCACGTTAACTCCATCTCACTATAAGATTATTACTGAGTGATAAAACTCGTGGTGGTGATGTGTAAAACGCTATCAACCTCGTTGCCTGCGAGTGTTTGTTTACCTTCTGTGGTGTGATTACTGACGAGCAAATAGCGTCCCGCATCTGGGGTATCGAGGGCGAATTTACCTTGGGCATCGGTGGTGAAAGATTTACTCCAAAAACCGGGGCGATAAACTTGTACTGGATGATTCACCAGTGGTGCGCCTTTATAGCTAAGCACAAACTCGGGAACGCCTGACTTTACTGGCGTAAATTCAAAATCTTGCAGCGCTTTTGTGTGTTCTTGTCCCGTGCGGGCATAGAGTATTGCGGCCTGCAATCCGGTCTCAGTTTTCCATGGTTGCCACGCGGTATCGGCATAGAAACTGACATCACTTTTGCCATCTTGGGTTTTGACCAGTAGATGATTGGCCTGCGTTTTGGCGGTTAACGGTGTCTTGGCATTGGCGGCGAAAATACGCGCCGCGCTTAACGATGCTAACTCTTCTGCCGAAGCTTGCTCTGAACCCGGTTCGCCAAATTGCACTTTAACCGAACCATCGTTATTACGCTCAAGCCATACTTCATGTGCTTGAGCCGAAAAAGCGATACCGCCGAGTAAAGTGAGTATTGCAAGTGCTTGTTTCATTTGATTATCCTTAATATTATTTCGGTTTAGGGCTATGTTTTAGAGCGTCCAACGTAGTGATAGTGTGGCATTACGTGGCTCGCCAAAGTCGGCGTAACCCCAGAGTGAACGGTTGTAGTTCTTGTCGAAAATATTGTTAATGTTCACTTGCATAGAAATAGAAGGTGTGATTTGGTAGCCAAACATTAAGTCAACGAGTGAGTAGGCGGATTGTGTTTGGCGGTAAGCCACATTCGGCGCGCCATCGACACCCCAAATAGTGCCTTGATAGAAGGTGCTGCTCTGCCAGCGCCAGCTCGCACCTGCAGTAATGCCCGGCAGAATATCTTCAAAGTTATATTTAGTGGTGAGTTTGAAGATATCTTCGGGCAGATAAGTTTGACGACGTAGGCCATCTTTATCTTCTGCATTGTTGTGGGTATAACCACCGCTGATATCCCATAAGTCGGTAAGACGTCCGGCAATTTCTAACTCATAGCCTTTGGTGGTAATCCCATCCACACTTTCGTAGATAGAGTCACCGGAAGGTAGCTGACCTTTACCTGCATACTCGGGTTCGTTGTCTTTATTGGTTTCGTAGATGGCGGCTGACATGTTTAGCGTGTCATCGAACAGCGCGACCTTGACGCCGCCTTCGACGTTTGTGCCTTCTGCAGGTTCGAGCAGTTGGCCATCTTCACCAAAATAGGTGCCAGGTTTGAAGATTTCAGTACGGCTAGCGTAGACAGAGATCTGCTCGGTCACATCGTAGACTAGGCCGTAGTAGGGGATGAAAATACCGGTTTTTTCCATGGTCGCATCTGTGCTGTTACCCACGAGATCATGCTTTTCATAGGACCAGTTACTTACGCGTCCACCGACCATTAATTTCAGTGAATCCAACAGATTGACACGGACAGTGCCGTAAACACCCGATTGGCTTTGCTCATTGGTTTGGCCATTGGTGGGTGAATTAGGAATATTAGGCTTGGGGTAATTGCCCTGATCCGCGACGTTATAGCGACGTTGGCGTCCAGATTCAGTGTTGATGTTATCGAACTCGTTGTCACCGTAGTTAAAACCGATCACAGCGCTATGTTCACGGCCGAGTAAGTCGAAGTTACCCGTTGCATACAGGTTGAAACTGTTGGTATCTGACTCGCGATCATGTTGGGCGGCATAAGTATTGCCCCAAGGGCCAACAAATTCGCCGGTTGATTTGACGATATAATCGCCTGGGTAAAAGGCCAATGCATCTATGGTGGCGTTAGCAATACGATAGGCACTGACGAGTGACCAGTCGTTATCGAATCTATGTTTAAATTCGGCCATAAGACTCTTTTGGGTCACGTCCCAATGGGTCCAGTCCTGTGAGCTAGAGTAGCTGCGGCCGAAATCGACAGCTGTGCCATCGGTATAAAATGCGGGATTAGAGTTCCAGTTATACACGCCATCGGTTTGCGATTTTTGATAGTCCGCAAACAGTGACAGGCTAGTATCTACGCCTAGACTCGTTTCAACCACGCCATAAAGCACTGTGGTATCGCGCTGATAGCGGTCGATAAAAGAATCGCCTTTCTTCACCGCACTGACGAATCGACCTTTCACATTGCCTGAATCCGTGAGCCAGCCAGAAACATCGGCCTCAAGTCTATAGGTATTCCATGAGCCATAACTCGCACTTGCCGTGGCGCGGGTGTCATCCGTTGGACGTTTACGAATAAAATTAACCGTGGCAGAAGGTTCACCTAAACCGCTTAAAATCCCTGCCGCCCCTTTTAATACTTCAACCCGTTCGGCAATCACGGGGTCTAAACCTTGATCAATTGAGCCGCTGTAAACATGGGATGAAGAGGTTGTGATTAAGCCGTCAATTTGGACACCGCTGTCGAGTGCATAACCGCGCACGAAAATCTGACTATTTTCAGAGGCATCGCCTACCATAGTGACGCCAGGAGTGTGATTTAACACTGACTCCATAGTGACCAAACCTTTGTCACTGATCATTTCTTCGGTAATCAAAGTGACGCTTTGTGGGGTTTCTTTGAGTGACATAGACAAACCCGTGGCGCTATTCATTGCCGCGCGGGTGTATGTTCCTACCACGTTCAATCTTTCTATCTGTTCTGTATCTTTTTTCTCATCTTGCTTAGGGTCAGTATTGGCTTGAACCGTCAGAGTAAGTGTGCTGAGAAGTACAGGGATCAATGGCGAGCGCCAAGACGTTAAAACAGATAGGGGAGGCATGGTATTTCAATCCTTTCAGGCGATTTCAGATTAAATGATGATTGGTGATCCTGAGTGCAAATAAAGCGTTTAGGTGCAAATGAGAATCGATCGCATGATAGGTTTGTTGAAAATAAATGCAATATGCTCAATGTGTAAATTGTTTAAGCTGGGTTGTAACTTATTGGCGAATAGCTTGTCAGCGAGCTGTGATAAGCCGTCGCAGTGGGATCTGCACTTTTAGCGCATGCCTTACTATAACTCGGTTTCAGGGCATCGACTTGGAACTCAGGCTGTTGTGGATAGGGTCAATTTAGCCAACAAAAAGGCCACAGTCGTTACCGACTGTGGCCTTTAATCTTTACAATTGAATCGAAATCCAACGGACTTGTTAAGCCTAAAAGTGTGATTTACAGCTTAGGTTTACGCCCGCACTTGGCCTGTGCCTGAGACTAAATACTTCTCAGCGGTCAAGGACTCGAGTCCCATTGGGCCGTAGGCATGTAGCTTAGAGGTCGCGATGCCAATTTCGGCGCCAAGACCGAGTTCGCTGCCGTCGGAGAAGCGCGAAGAAGCATTGACCATCACCACTGAAGCATCGACTGCACGTTGGAAGCGTGCGGCTGTGACTTCGTTTTCGGTGCAAATCACTTCGGTGTGCTGGCTACCAAAACGGGCAATGTGTTGGATTGCATGGTCGAAGTGATCGACTTGGCGAATGGCGATTTCGAGATCTAAATACTCTTGGCCGAAATCGTCTTCTTCCATATAAGTACAGTTTTCGAAGTAGCCACCGGATTGGGTACAAGCATTGATTTTAACCTTATGCTCGGCCAGCGCTTTGGCCACTTTAGGCAGGAATTGCGAAGCAATTTCTTGGTGCACTAATAGGGCTTCGAGGGCATTACAAACGCCTGTGCGCTGGGTTTTACCGTTGAGCAGTAAGTCCAAAGCAATATCCAGATCGGCATCTTTATCGACGTATAAATGACACACGCCTTTAAAATGCTGGATCACTGGGATTTTACTGTTGTCAGACACAAAGTTAATCAAGCCTTCGCCGCCACGGGGAATGATTACATCAATATAATCTCGTTGCTGCATCAGTTCCAACATCAGGGCACGGTCAGGATCGGGCACTACTGTGATTAACGCCTCGGGCAAGCCGTACTGTTTCAATACACTTTGCAAAATGGTGGCGATAATTTTACTGCTGTGCAGCGCCTCTTTACCACCGCGCAAAATCACGGCATTGCCGGATTTAAAGCACAGGGCACCCGCATCGGCGGTAACATTCGGACGCGCTTCATAAATCATACAAACTACGCCTAATGGCACGCGCATCTTGCTGATGGATAAGCCGTTAGGTCGTTGACCAATATAACGTTCATTGCCAATGGGATCGGGCAAGGCAGCGATGGTTTCAATGCCTACTGCCATGGCTTCTACGCGTTCTGGTGTTAGCGTTAAGCGGTCGAGCATAGCAGGGGCAACGTTATCGGCTGTTGCTCTGTGTAGGTCAATCAAGTTAGCGCTTTGGATTTCGTAGGACTTTTCACGTAATGAACGCGCCATGTCGAGGAGTACAGTATTTTTAAGCTGTTCATCAACTTGGGCGAGAATAAGAGCCGCTTTGGCAGCTTCTTGAGATAAGTTTTTGATTAAAGTCATATTTACTCCGCTTAGATGTTTACTCGCTTAGTTTTATTCGGCTGATGCTTATTCGAGAATGGCGATGTTTTTCTCGGAAATAATCGGCCCAGTCTTTTGCTGAAATTCACTGGCAAACTCGCGATCGTCTTGGTCCGTAATAAAGCTAAGTAAACAACTGCTGTAATTGGATTTGGCCTTGGCCAATTTAGTGCCATCGTCTTTGCGTACTAAAATGGTGTCACCGACAGAAAAGTCCCCATTGATGGCAACGACATCGTCACTGGTCAATTGCTCGCTATGGATATCGAGGGCGATATTAAAGTCATTTTCAACAATGACTTCGCCCTGAGCCTGCGAGGTATGTGTCATCCAGTGCAAGTGATCCTGCATTGGCTTCTCATCGGGGGTAAATAAGGTTCCTGGGTTTTGGCCCTTCAACAATTGGTTGAATGAGTCGGCATCAAAACCATTGATAATAAAGGTTTCGATCCCGTGGGAAATCGCCTTCTTGGCGGCTTGTATCTTAGTGCGCATTCCCCCCGTACCGACGGCACTGCTGGCGCCGCCCGCCATGGCGTAGATCTCGGCATTAATCTCGGTCACCTGCTTAATAAGCTGTGCATCGGGATATTCATGGGGGTTTTGTGTGTAAAACCCATTCACATCCGAACAGATAATCAGCGTATCGGCATCGGCCGCTGCGGCGACCATGGCCGAGAGATTATCGTTATCGCCAACTTTGAGCTTGTCGGCGGTGACGGCATCGTTCTCGTTGATGATTGGCAGTAGCCCATGCTCGAGTAGGCTGAAAATCGTGTCTTTAATACTGATGTAACGATCTCGATTGCGTAAATCACCGTGGGTTAACAGTAGCTGTGCGGTTGGGAAATCAAATAACTTGTTCCATGTGGCCATCATATCGGCCTGACCCGCTGCAGCCATGGCTTTTTTCACTGTGACGCTCGGTTTATCAACCTCGCCAAAGTGATGCCATCCTGCAGCGACTGAGCCCGAAGAGACCAAGACAACTTGGATCCCTTGGGCACGACAATAAGTAATAAATTGGGCAATGCCGAGTAAGTAGTGGCTGCTGCAACCTTGTTTGTGTGGAGCAATCAGGGCACTACCTACCTTAACGACAATGCGTTTCCAGGGTAAGTCAGTCATACCTGCGCGCCTCATCTGTCTTCGGCTAAAACACGGCCAGCCTTATGGAATAATTTAGTGGTTTTGGCACAAGGATCAGTATCGAGTAACGAGACTATCCAAATCACCACACTGCTCACGGCAAAGCCGGGGATCATCTCATACACCACTGTGGTTAAAGCTTTACCGTCAGCAAGTACTGGTGCATAAATCCAAAACAGCACTGTAGCTGCGCCTGACACTATGCCGGCAATCGCGGCTTTGTGGGTTAGGTTAGCTTTATACAAGCTAAACAAGACTAATGGACCGAAGGCGGCACCGAATCCTGCCCATGCATTACTCACCAATGACAGCACACTGCTAGAGCGGTCAAGCGCTAGTAGACTTGCGACAATGGCTACGCCAGCTACGCCAAAGCGTCCCATTTTCACCATGTCTTTTTCGCTAGATTCTTTCTTCGAGATCACGCGATAAATATCTTCCGTTAGCGAGCTTGATGACACTAATAGTTGCGATGAAATGGTGCTCATGATCGCGGCTAGAATTGCGGCTAATAAGAAGCCACTAATGATCGGATGGAACAACAACTCAGAAAACACGATAAAGATGGTTTCAGGATCGGTCAGCTTCATGCCAAATTTATTGGCGTAAGCGATACCGACAAGACCTGTTGCCAGTGCACCCACAATGGTCACTGTCATCCAGCCCATACCTATGTGTCTGGCTGTTTTAATGTCAGCGACTGAACGAATTGCCATAAAGCGCACAATAATATGCGGTTGGCCAAAGTAACCGAGTCCCCAAGATAAGCTTGAGATAAGCCCTAACATAGTGACGTTTTGCATGGCATCGGTGAAGTGTGGAATCGATTGATACGCAAAGTTCAGCATAGTGTCAGCGCTGGTAAACTCTTGATATGCCACCACAGGCACTAAGATTAAAGCGACAAACATGATACAGCCTTGGACAAAGTCAGTGAGGCTCACTGCTAAGAATCCGCCCAACAAGGTATAAGAAACCACTACGCCGAGGGTGACGACTAAACCTATGTCGTAGTTCAGGCCAAATGCTGACTCAAATAACTTACCGCCAGCCACTAAACCCGCTGAGGTATACAAGGTAAAGAAGATCACAATGATCACGGCCGAGATAATTCGGATACTGCTGTTGGCATTGCCGAAGCGTTTAGCAAAAAACTCTGGGATAGTAAGGGCGTTATCCGCGACTTCGGTATAGACCCTTAATTTGGGTGCAACAACCAAGTAATTAATTAGAGCACCAATCAATAGTCCAAGAGCGATGTAAATGGTTTCGAAACCAACCAAAAACATTGCGCCGGGAAGACCCATTAGCATCCAGCCACTCATGTCAGATGCACCCGCTGAGAGTGCGGTGACCTGTGGGCTCACCTTGCGGCCGCCCAAAATATAGCCGGATACATCGCTGGTGGATTTTTTATAGGCGAATAAGCCAATAGCAAGCATGGCGATAAAGTAAATCGCTAAGGAAACGTAAGCCAGGTAATTCATTGGTTATTTTTCTCCTAACGCTTTGTTATTTTGAATAATACTCGGTTTCAAAATGACAAAGAGATAGGTGCTTAATATTGCGCATAAACACATAAACTGCATGGTTTCCTTGGCGTGCAATCGGGTAAAGCTTGCTACTTGCGAGATAAGATTTTCCTCTGGTGGGTTCTCCGTAGGCATAATTGCTCCTTGGTTGATAATTGAATTTATATCACCAATATAGTTAGTGATCTAATTATATTAAGGCATTTTATCGGCCAAATATCAAGCTTCTATTGGATTTAAATGGTTTTGGCGGCGGTGCGAGAGTGGCTTTTGGGGCGGAAAATAGTTTGAGAACTGACTATTTTCAGAGGTGTTTTTCTGCTCGGCGATACTGTGGGCGGTACGTTCGAAGGTTAAGGTGATGCGTTCAAACATCCCAGTAATCAGAGTGAATTGTTCGTGGGGTAACGGGCATTGCGCCAGCGCTTGTAATAAGGCTTCGCTGCTGGTGTTAAACTCTTCTGCGACTTGGCCGTGGGCGCAGGCGATAAATGCCTGACCTAAATTGTGTTGCCAGAGGTTGAGTGCATTTTCTAAGTCTGAGTGCGTATCTGAAATCCCCTGCAACATGCGTCGCATTCGAATCGACACATGGCCTAGATTAAGTGCAGTGAACACCAGATCGGTAAATACCCTCGAACTCTTGCCTGAACCTTTTTCGTAACTGGCGATCCGCAGGAGTCGATCGCCCATGCGGGCGTTAAACCAAGGCTCAGGATCATCATGTTGCGCGATATGCACTAGATCTTTTTGGATAGATTGCAGCAGACGATATTGCATCAGCCGCTGGCTAGGTTCGGTGATTAATTTAAATAGCCAATACAGCACAGTAACGCCAACAAAAATCGCTAAGGCATTGCTGACAGTGTTTTCTATCGCAAATGAGATGGTATTACTGGGCTGTACTAATACCGCAAACGGCACGCAAATCCCGAGACCATAGGGCAAGGTCGGTCGATTCGCTAAGGCGAGTAGCCCAATAAAAAAGGGGCCTGCGAGCACTAAAATGAGGATTTCGAAATCGCCGCTACTCTCTGCCAGCAAAGGTAAAGCGTAAAACACTGTGAGGGGTACAGCGATAGTGATACCAACAAGAATACGGCGCAAAATCGTGGTTAGCATCGGCAGTGGCTGGCGCGCCATCATCATGGAAAAGACCACAGGCATCAGGATCATCATGAGTACCGCGCTCGACCCTGTGCCGATCCACAGCGAAGCACCAATGACAAATACCGCCATGCTGCGTAGACCGGTCGTAAACCCTATCAGTGGATCTCGGTGAAATTCCATTGGCGGCGCGTTGAGTTGTACCGCAGAATTGCTTGTCAGTACGTTATAACTCTTGAGCACCATGATGAGATCGGCGCTTAACTCCATCGCAACTTTGAGTAAGCGAGTCTCTAATGGGGTTCGGTCGCGGTATTGCATCAGGTTTTGTTGGAGTTGATACCTTAAAGTGCGCGCCATTTTGTAGCATTCTTTGTCATCAGTAGATTGCGCCATCAGGGTAAAACTGCTGCGCATATTGGCTAAGGTTTTCGCGAGCGGTTCGCTGACCAGATGGGAGTGATTACGTTGTAGTCGGCCAAATATTTGGATTGCCGCCAACAGCGAAAGGGTTTTATTGCAGAGAAAGTTCGCCGCATGGCTCTGCCCGCGTCCTTCTGGACCTTCATAAATCACCGCGCTGGAGTCGTCACTCAGCGCCGATACTGATTCCATAATAGTGTCGATATGTTCATGGCGGCTCGCATGTACGCCCTGTAAATCGAGTTCTAATGCAAGATATTTAAGTGTTTGATTAATTGTGTTTTTAGCATGCAGTTGCAGACCATGTTTTACCTTAGTCGGCCAAAGTAGCGAACTGACCAAGACGGCACAAATTGCGCCGACGATAATTTCGCTGATCCTCGCCTGCGCCACATCGAATATTTTTGCACTATCGGCTGTGCTCGGGCTCGCCATCACAATGAGCACTATCAAGCAGGCTGTCATGCCCGCCATAGCAAAGGCATAGACAAAGTTTTGCTGGCGCACCATGGCCGACAACCCAGAATTTAACCCTATCCAGCAGGCGAGTAATCCTAAGGCGAGTTCGGGATAGGGCGTAAACCCGTTGAGTATGGCAATCCCCGCGAGCGCGCCGACTAAGGTGCCGCCAATTTGGCATAAGCCCTTTTCGATCACGAGTCCACTTTCGGGGCGAATTTGCAAAAATACCGCTGACACCAGCGCCCAATATGGCCGTTCTAAATTTAAAAACATGGCCACATATAAGGCGAGCGCCATCGAGATCACGCCTTTAATCGCGAAGATGAGGGTTCGTCGGTCAGGAAAAAATAAACTCTTAAGTAACAGCGTCATAATGACTATTTTTCAGTCTGTAGCTGGATGGAAACTGTCATGCCGACGCTCAGCTCTATGTCCTTAGGAATGCTATCTAGCTGGATATCGACCGGAATACGCTGCGACAACCTCACCCAATTAAAGGTTTGGCCGATTTGCGGCAATAACTGTCCATTCGTGGTGACATTGGTATTGGCGATTGCTTTACCTATGCTGACCACTTTGCCGTGCAAGACATGGCCGCCACTCATTAGGCTGACATCGGCGTTTTGACCTATGTGAACCAAGGGGATTTTGGTTTCTTCAAAATACCCTGTGATATAGAGAGAGTCTTGTTTGACGAGCGAAAATACTGAGTTGCCTTTGCTGACATAGTTGCCATTACGCAGGCTTAAATTGATCAGGGTGCCATTTTCGGGAGCGTGAATTTGCGTCCGCGCTAAGTCAATTTTGGCGGTATTCAATTGTGCCTGTGCGAGTTCATAACTGGTTCTTGCCAGTTCGGTATTGATAAAGGCTTCGTCGAAGGTTTCTTTGCTGACTAAGTTGGCGTTGGTCAAACCGATACGGCGTTTGTATTTGTGTTTTGCCAGTTCCCATGCCAATTTTTGGCTTTCCGCTTTGGCATTCAATTCGGCAATCGTGGCTTTGTAGCGGGTATCGTCCACTGTGAACAATACATCACCTTTATTAACGACTTGATTGTCTTTTACATTCAGTTGGTTTACCCAACCGGATACATCTGGCGCTATGGTAATGATTTCGGCGCGAACTCGGCCGTCGCGGGTCCAAGGAGAATAAAGGTAGTGCGACCATATCCAATGTCCGGCGATACCTGCAATCGCGACCACAATAAGGGTGAGGCTGATACGAAAGATTTTTCCCATGAACAATCAACTCCCAAGCAAGTAAATGACCAAAGCCAGATAGCAGATAAACAGCCCAACTTCGAACCAAGCTGCGCGCCACAGCTTGTGATAGAGCCCAGTTTGATAGAGTACCCCGCGAGTGATGCAGGAAAGCAGAAAAGCTAAGGGGATAAATATAATTAATGGACTAAATAACAAACCATCGAACGCGAGTTCTTTAAGCATTACGCTATTCATCCCCGATGACAGTGGCGCAGCGATAACCGCACTAAGTGTTTAAAATGCAAAGTACTCAGTCGAGATTATAGGAAAGTCGCGTGAGAGTTAATGGTTTTATGCTATCTGTGATCAATTAGGGCCAGCATAAGCTGGCCCTAAATATGATGAAATCAAAGCGAAAATCGCTTCTACCTCATAGTAACAAACTCTTCCGCGCCCGTGGGGTGGATAGCAACGACCGCATCGAAATCGGCCTTAGTCGCGCCCATTTTCATGGCGACGCCGAAACCTTGAAGGATTTCGTCCATACCAAAACCAATACCATGAATACCGACGACTTTTTCGTCCTTGCCAGCGCAGACTAACTTCATCTTACAGGCTTGGCGATGGGCCGTAACGGCTGTGTACATTGAGGTAAACGTCGACGTATACACTTTGACGTTATCGTCGCCGTATTGAGTGCGCGCTTCTGGTTCGGTCAAGCCCATAGTGCCGATTGGTGGATGGCTGAACACGACCGTTGGGATCAGGCTGTAATCCATTTTGGCATCTGTCATACCGTTAAATAAACGCTCGGACAACAAACGGCCCGCTTTAACCGCAACAGGAGTGAGCTCTACGCCGCCCGCCATAATGTCGCCGACACAGTAAATCCCTTTGTGAGTCGTATTTTGCTGCTCATCAGTGATGACATAGCCTTTGCTATCTAATTGCACTTCAGTATTTTCTAGGCTGATATTGCCTGTTGCAGGTGAGCGGCCAATTGCCCAAATCAAGCAATCGACTGTAATGCTTTCACCGTTTTCTAAGTTTAATGTCAGGCTGTCATCGGCATTTTTAACCACAGCTTTTGGTACGCTATGGGTGTGCAATGTTGGGCCTTCGGTTGCCATCGCATCGACGAGAGCATCGACTAATATAGGGTCAAAGTTACGCAGCGGCGCATGTTTACGCACTAATAAGTGAGTTTCACTGCCCAGAGCGTGTAACACGCCAGCGACTTCAACAGCGATATAACCCGCGCCAACAACGGCAACGCGCTTAGGTTGCTCGCGTAGGGCGAAGAAACCATCGGAGTCGATACCGTATTCAGCGCCAGGAATGTTCGGAATCGTCGGTGCGCCGCCAGTGGCGATGAGGATATGATCGGCGGTGTAATGTTCGCCGTCCACTTCGATGGTGCTGCCATCCACAAAACGGCCGTAGCCATTTAACAGCGTCACTTTGTTGTTGGCAAAACCACGGCCATAGGCATCGTGAATACGACCAATGTAGGCTTCGCGGTTTTCGACCAAAGTGTTCCAATCGAATTTATTAACAGTGACGTCGAAACCATAATCTTTGGCGTAAAGGTTCATCGCTTCGGCAACATGGGCGCCATACCACATGACTTTTTTGGGCACACAACCTACGTTTACACAGGTGCCACCCACGTGTTTGGCTTCGATGAGTAGAACCTTAGCACCACGCATTGCCGCTCGGTTTGCTGAGGCGATACCGCCGCTGCCTGCGCCTAGGCAGATATAGTCAAAATGTTGAGCCATGAGTTTCTCCGTCTTACTTCAAGGATGAGATGCTTTACAGCAGAAGGTCATTGTAGGGGGCTTTGCGGTAACAGACCAGCCTATTGCATCACTAACGTATAAGGCATTGCTTTTAATAAAAATACTCCTAAAGTTGCATTCAGTTGTTATCGTGTGGCTGTTTCGCGGCGATATTGGCACTTAGAGTGATCGTTTTGAGCTGGGCCTTCTGCACCACATTTCAAACACTGCCACTCTTTTTGGCGGGCGCTGAGTTCGTCGGCTTGATGCTTAGCAGCGTTATCTTGCTTGTCGCCGAGTAGGGACTCTAGCTGATCCATACGTTTATCGAGCCAACGGCAGTTAGGATCATTGGCGACATGTGCACGACTGGCGAGCTGTTGTTTGCGACTGAGTTTTTTACTCTTAGCGGCTTTGTTCGATTGAGTGGCTTTAGTTGATTTAGTGGTTTTGGATGGCTCTGTGGGTGTGACAGTGGGGGGCGAATACTCGAACGCACTTTGCACTTGGTTAGGCACATTAATCGGCTTACCTTCATTGTCGAGCAAAGTGCCTAGGGGCAAAGGCGCGGTTTGTGCCGGTTGCGCTAAGGACTCTAGACTCGGTTCAGGCTCAGATACCTGCTGCGCATTTGTCGAGTTTGTCACTGGGATAAAAAGCAGGGGCAAGGTAATGACAGCGGTTCGGATAAGATAGAAATGATGCGTTAACATTCCCTGTTCCTCGGCAAAATCGATATGAATAGTGAGTCGCTCCGTCGACATTTTGAGTTTAGTTAGTGAGCTTTGTTTTTGCCAAATGTCACGGGATAAATTGACAGAGGAAGGTTGCAATACAGCGCTAGAAACACAGAGCTAAAACGACGTTAAAACGTTATCGCAAAGTGAATGCCGGCATAGGTTTGATCCTGTGAACTCATATCGCCATTGGCTGAGGCTTCTTGCTCAATATCACTCTGGGCAATGCTGTGGCTAATGTGTCCGCTAATATTCATGCTTGGGGTCAGTTGATAATTCGCTTCGAGGCCAAACTGCAGGTTATTACTGCCATCGTGTTCTTCTGTGCGGTATTTAAAATCAAACCCTTGAGTGATATAGGGCGTGAGGCTGAACTGGTCTGTGATATTCCAATAACTGTGCAAACTCACTTCAACAAAGTAGCCTGCTGCCTCTGTGGAATAGACATAACTCACCGATGGTACCAACCAAGCTGTGGCGCTGTAGGCGAGTTCTGCAAATAGCTCGTTATCTTGGCAGCGGCTATTGCTATAGCCTTCAATGCGCTGATATCCCAGATTGGCCTCGAGGTTTTCGGCTAAGTTGAACCCATATTCAAGGCCGATATTCCACTCTGTATAGGCTTGGCTATCACCGCGTCCGACTAAGGCATAAGTGGTTAAGTTGCCGTGTTGAACGGCAGCATTGAGCCAATAAATACCCCCATTTTGCAAGTTATTGCGACCCTGTGAGACATATTTGCTGTCCCAACCTAAATCCAGCGTCACCGCCAAAGGTTCTGTCATCTGGCGGGGTAATATAGTGTTTGAAATACTATCGACTTGTTCTAGGCCCTCATTAGCAACTGCGTTGTGACTAAGGCAGTTGATCCCTAATGTGCAGAGGACGCTGGCGATAAGTTTCACTGAGTGTGTTGCCATATTTTTGCTGATTTTGGTCGAGGTACGTTAGTTATGCAGATAATACCTTGCCCACATACAAACATTAATGCGAATTGATTCGATTTGCGATCGAGATTGCAACAATGTGTAGGTAAATAAAACGTAAATCCTAAATGCGAACTAGTTCACTTTTTTTCAGGGGAAATAGGGTTAAGTAAGGCGTTCGAAGGGGACAATCGGTTTTCTCGCCTTGATAAATAGGCCATTAGCCCTTATTTATAACAGATACAGATTGTTGAGGAGTCAATATGAGCAACCCTTTGCTTAGCGGCGCAAAATTACCGCTTTTTTCACAGATTAAACCGGAACATATTCAAGTCGCCGTTGAGCATGCCATTGCTCAGTGCCGCACTAAGATTGATGAAGTGCTGCAGAACCAAGGTCCTTTTACGTGGGACAACTTGGTCGCGCCATTAGAACAGGTTGACGATGAGCTAAGCCAAATTTGGTCGCCCGTTTCTCATATGAATTCAGTGACTAGCACAGATGAGTGGCGTGCCGCCCATGATGCTTGTTTACCTTTTTTATCGGAATACGGTACTTACGTTGGCCAACACCAAGGTTTGTATCAAGCCTATAAAGCGCTGCGAGCATCCAATGAATTTGCACAATTGAGCCAAGCCCAGCAGATGGTGATAGAGCACAGCCTGCGCGACTTTGAACTATCGGGTATTGGTTTAGATGACGCGCAAAAAGTGCGTTATGGCGAGATTGTAAAACGTCTTTCTGAACTCACCAGTGGTTTTTCGAATCAATTACTGGATGCGACGCAAGCTTGGACTAAGTTGATCACAGATGAAGCTGAGCTTGCTGGTTTGCCTGAGTCTGCCAAAGCCGCCGCTAAAGCGATGGCGCAGTCGCGTGAGCTAGAAGGTTGGTTATTTACCTTAGATTTTCCATCTTATCTACCCGTCATGACCTACAGCGAAAACCGCAGTCTTAGGGAAGAATGCTACCGTGCGTTTGTCACTCGCGCTTCAGATCAAGGTCCCAATGCCGGAGAGTTTGATAACAGCCCGCTGATGGACGAAATTCTTGCTTTGCGCCACGAACTCGCATTGTTACTCGGTTTTGACAGTTTTGCTGACAAATCTCTGGCGACGAAAATGGCTGAAACGCCGGCGCAGGTGATGGCATTTTTAAATGAGTTAGCGCTGCGCTCAAAGGATCAAGCTAAGGCAGAACTGGCTGAGCTGAGAGCGTTTGCCGAGGCCGAATATGGCGTGACTGAAATGGCCTCTTGGGACTTAAGTTTCTATGCTGAGAAGTTGCAGCAGCATAAGTATGAGATTTCACAGGAAATCCTGCGTCCGTATTTCCCCGAAGATAAAGTGCTCTCGGGTTTGTTCTACACAGTATCGCGTTTGTTCGGCCTTAAAATCCTTGAGCAAAAGGATTTTGACCGATGGCATAAAGACGTGCGTTTCTTCGATATTTTCGACGAAACTGACGAACACAGAGGTAGTTTCTACCTCGATTTATATGCCCGCACAGGTAAACGTGGTGGTGCTTGGATGGATGACTGCCGTGTGCGCCGTCAAACCGCTAATGGATTACAAAAGCCAGTGGCTTATTTGACCTGTAACTTTAATGGTCCGGTCGATGGCAAACCCGCGCTGTTTACCCATGATGAAGTGACAACCCTGTTCCATGAATTTGGCCATGGTATCCACCACATGCTGACCAAAATCGATGTTGCAGGCGTGTCGGGTATCAATGGTGTGCCTTGGGATGCGGTCGAGTTACCAAGTCAATTTATGGAAAACTGGTGTTGGCAGGAAGAAGCATTAGCCGAAATTTCTGGCCACTTTGAAACCGGCGAACCATTACCTAAAGCCTTGTTAGATAAAATGCTGGCAGCGAAAAACTTCCAGTCTGGCATGATGATGCTGCGCCAACTCGAGTTCTCGTTGTTCGATTTTAGAATGCACCACGAATACGACCCAGCTAAAGGCGCGCGCATTCAAGAAACCTTAGACGAAGTGCGTCGTCAGGTGGCCGTATTAACACCGCCGGATTTTAACCGTTTCCAACATGGATTTGCCCATATTTTTGCGGGCGGTTATGCCGCAGGTTATTACAGCTATAAATGGGCAGAAGTGCTGTCGGCGGATGCGTTTTCTCGCTTCGAAGAGGAAGGTATTTTCAACCCTGAAACGGGTCGTCGTTTCCTGCACAATATCCTCGAAATGGGTGGTTCAGCCGAGCCGATGGACTTGTTCAAACAGTTTATGGGACGCGAGCCGAATATCGATGCCCTGTTAAGACATTCAGGTATTGCTGCATAAGCAATTGTGAGTTTTGATAAATCAGCCCATTTTAATGGGATGATTATCTGAGGGTATTTAGCTTAATCGCACGATAAAAAGACGCCTTAGGGCGTCTTTTTTTGTGAGCTATATCTCGCTTGCCCTGTGGTATGACCTCTGTTAGCCTGTGGCTCTTATTTCAAGGGCGGCGCGTTATGAATCTGTATTTTCGTTTGTTTTGGTTGTTATTCTGGCGCACGCGCCATTGTCGTAAGATCGATTTTCTAGGGACAAGCCGTATCACTTATCGTGCTTTACCGAGCGATTGCGATATCAATTTCCATCTAACTAATTCTCGCTATCCCGCGTTTATGGATCTGGCGCGGACTTATATGTTGGCTGAGATGGGTCTGCTGAAACGTTTCTTAAAGTTGAAGTGGATGCCGATAGTCAACGCCGCCGAATTTACTTATATTCGCGATATTAAGCCGCTGAAAACCTTTGAGATTGAAACCAAAGTCGTCGGTTGGGATGAAAAATATTTCTATATTGAACAACGCTTTGTGAGCGAACGTGGCCTACATTGTATCGTGCATGTGCGCGGTGTGTTTGTGTGCAAAGGTAAGCAAGTGCCGTTAGATGTACTAGTGAAAGAGGCGGGTTATACCGATCCTGCACCTGAGTTGCCGCCAGAAGTCGTGAAGTGGAAAGCGTTTTTGCAGTTGAAGAAAGAACGCAATATGTGATTGTGTTGAGGCATGACTTACTCGCTAAGGTATGCCTCTTATTCCTGCCGTTTCCTCCATCTCAGCCAGTAACACCTCTTCTTGTACTAACATCCAAGCGCCACGCAGTTGTGCCTGCTGCCAATAGCGCACGATTTCATCTAAATCCAACAGGTTTAGATGTTGGAAGCTATAGCTTAAACAAGGGATGAGTGCACAGTCGGCTAAGGTAAAACTGTCGCCACAGACCCAATGATGTTGTGTGAGTTGCGCGTCTAAGCGTTGAAACTGTGTCAGTAGTTGCTTCTCTAATTGTTTGATTTCGAATTCATTGCTGTCTTCTATGTGCTTTAACTTTTCTAATTGAAATAATGGGTTGTTAATATCATTGTCTATGATGCGATCGAACAAACGTACCTGTAAGTTGCGTTGTGGTTCTTGTGGCAGCAGCTGGGTACTGTTTTCAAAATGCCTATCTAAGTACTCGATAATAATGCTGGATTCGGGTATCAGCTGTTCATTTTGGGCTTTAAGCAGGGGGATTCGCGCTTGCGGATAACGTTGGTGAAATTCCTTGCGGGACAAAGGGTCGCGTAGATCTATGATTCTGGGGTAGAAGTTGGCCTGCTTTTCATAAAGTGCGATGAGCACTTTCTGTGAATAGCGTGATAACGGGTGATAAAAAAGCTCCATAGGCACTCACTCCAAACCCAGTCTTTTACGGACTTTACGTTTTAACTTTAGTCGTAATTGAAGCGCTTGCTGTAAGAGTTTTCTTAAAAAATGCTGGAATAAACACAATTTTTCTTGGCAAAGCCAAGTGATCCATCAGGGGTAAAAATAGGTATTATGAGCCCATATAGGAAGTGTCGGGATTTAATCATTTTAAAGGTAATAATATGAGCCAGTTAGAGCGTTTTTCATCTATTTATGCCAGAGCCAGTGAGCGCAAAGGCGGACCTGCTGGACTCGAAGCCTTATTGTCTGGTTGCCTGTCTGATGATGAAATTCGCCAATATCGGGATGCTGAATTATTGTCGGCGATGAGCCGTCAGGTGTTTCAAAGTGGTTTTGTATGGCGGGTGGTTGTGAACAAATGGCCCGAGTATGAGAAGTCTTTCTTTGGGTTCGAACCGCATAAAGTATTAATGTTATCGCCTGAGCAAATTCAAGCGCGGGCAAGTGATGCGACCTTGATTCGCCATCTTAAAAAGACTCAAGCCATTTATGATAATGCTCTGATGATCCACGATGTTGCTCGCGAACATGGCAGCTTGGCGCAGCTGATCGCCGCTTGGCCGACGCAGGATATTATCGGGTTGTGGGCATTTTTAAAGAAACGAGGTACTCGATTGGGCGGGAATACGGGTCCCTATTTTCTCCGCGGTATTGGCAAAGATACTTTTTTGTTAACCGATGATGTACAAGGTTATTTTAAAGCACATAAGTTAGTCGATGCGGGCTTTTCATCACAAACGGCGCTTAAGCAAGTACAAGCCGTATTTAATCAGTGGCAACAGGAGTCGGGTCGTTGTTTGGCTGATATCAGCCGTATTTTGGCTTGCAGCGTGGGCGATAATCGAATTTAGTCCTGTTAAGTTGTGATTGAAGATGAACAAATTAGTTTTAATAGACAAATATTGCTTTGCTAGCAATATTTGTCATTACAGAAGCATTATTTGTGGGAGTCTGAGTTTCATTTAATGGGGTATTAATCTGAATTTCGGGTTTGCTCCGTTTTGGGGTAACCACTAAAATAGCCCGCTAGCTATTATTTGTGACTGTTTAATTGTGTGGCGTTACCTCATAACGCTGGCGCTGCCTTTTAGCCGTGCACAAATAGTAGATGTAATAAACTGCACAGCAATCCGCTATCGGATGTATTCATGTTTTTACGCACAAGCAGTCTGAAGCCAGCTCTTTGCTTACTCTCTTTCGGTATTGTCAGTCTTAATAGGGTCGTTTTTAACGACTTGATGCTGAGAGTGGCCTGAGTAAAAACAAGCGCGCTGCGTTTTCGTCTCTATGTACAAATTATTGCAACAAGTGACGGTTAAGCTAACGTCATTGAGCTGTGGGCCTTGGCCTGCCGCAAGTCTAGAATATGAACAGATTTGCAACATATTCAATATGGAGTAGGCTTATTGGGTGTTTTACGGCATATCTCCCTAACAATGCCACTCAAAGTTAACCGATTTTTTAAATCGAATAACAATTCGATGAATATAGTAATGCTGAATGAGTGAAAATTTTCATTAGTTTACAATTTAGTTTCGTTATCTTCCTTGTTGATTCATATAGGCTATGAGATAAATAACGGATTTGATTTTAGTTACAATTACGGCTCGTGTCAGCGCAATAAGTGTACTGGTATGTGGGCAGTTAATATTTGAAGGAGTTCTCATGCGGCAGACAATTAAACTTGCCTCAGTTATAAGCGTGGCGTTATGGATGGCAGCTTGCAGCCCTCAAGAAGAGAGCGCTCAGGCGGGTGCTGGTCCACGTAGTATGGAAGTGGGAATCCTTAATGTTGTTGCCCAGCCACAAGTGATTCAGGTGGAATTACCAGGACGCAGTAAAGCTTTCCTCGAGGCTGAAGTTCGTCCACAGGTTAACGGTATTATCACTAAGCGTAGTTTTGTTGAAGGTGGCAATGTGAAACAGGGTGAATCCTTGTATCAGATTGATTCTTCAACTTATAAAGCTGCTTTAGTGAGTGCCAATGCTGATTTAGCCAGAGCGAATGCGGGCTTAGCCTCAGCAAAAGCTAAGGCGGCACGTTATCAGCAATTGGTAAAAACCAACGCCATCAGTAAGCAAGAGTTCGATGAAGCTGAAGCGGCTTATAAAGAAGCATTAGCGAATGTAACCGTGGCTGAAGCTGCGATTAACACCGCTAAAATCAACCTGCAATATACTGAAGTATTAGCGCCTATCTCTGGTCGTATCGGTAAATCGAGTGTGACTGCGGGTGCGTTAGTCACTGCCAACCAGAGCCAAACGCTGGCGACGATTCAACAACTTGATCCTATCAATGTGGATATCGCGCAATCGAGTGCTCAGTTGTTACGTCTTAAAGCTAAGTTGCAGCAAGGTAAGCTACAAGCTTCAGAAAATGCAGACGTGAAATTATTGCTTGAAGATGGCACTCAATATAGTCATCCGGGTAAGTTGCAGTTCGCTGAAGTGAGCGTGGATCCAAACACTGGCTCAGTTATTCTGCGCGCCGAATTCCCTAACCCTGAAGGTATCTTGTTACCTGGCATGTATGTTCGCGCTATGTTAAATGCGGGTACTGATCCACAGGCTATCTTGGTTCCACAAAAAGCGATTACGCGTAACTCTAAGGGTGAAGCTGTGGCTATGGTGGTGAATGACCAAGGTTTAGTCGAAGCGAAAACAGTGACGACCGCAGAAGTGATTAACAACCAATGGCGAGTCACTTCTGGTTTAACTGTGGGCGACAAGTTGATTGTGGAAGGATTACAGAAAGTTCGTCCCGGCGCTCCAGTAACCACCAAAGTTATTTCTGAAACGCAAGCACAATAGGGCATAGCTATGGCACGTTTTTTTATTGATCGCCCCATCTTTGCGTGGGTGATCTCCTTGATTATTATGCTGGCGGGGATCCTCTCGATCCGCTCGCTGCCAGTGTCCCAATATCCTAACATTGCACCACCGACCGTGGTGATCAGTGCTAACTATCCTGGCGCTTCCGCTAAGATTGTTGAAGATTCTGTGACTCAGGTGATTGAGCAACGTATGACGGGTATCGATCACCTCCGTTATATCGCCTCAGCCAGTGACAGTTTTGGTAATGCTGAGATCACTTTAACCTTTAACGCTGAAGCCGATCCGGATATTGCACAGGTTCAAGTACAGAACAAGTTACAGGGCGCTATGACCCTGTTACCGCAAGAGGTGCAGGCGCAAGGGGTTAACGTTAACAAGTCGAGTTCAGGCTTCTTAATGGTATTAGGCTTCGTATCGACCGATGGTTCGTTAGATAAAGGCGATATCGCCGACTATGTTGGTGCGAACATTCAAGATCCTATGAGTCGCGTACCTGGCGTAGGTGAAATTCAGCTGTTTGGTGCCCAATATGCGATGCGTATATGGCTAGATCCGTTGAAATTGACTCAATACAACTTGACCAGTTTAGACGTTATAGCAGCGATTCGTTCTCAAAACGCTCAAGTTTCAGCTGGACAGTTAGGTGGCGCGCCCTCTGTGGCTGGCCAAGAGTTGAACGCAACGGTATCGGCTCAAAGCCGCTTACAAACGGCAGAAGAGTTCCGCAAAATTATCCTTAAATCGGATATTTCAGGCGCAAACGTCTTCCTAAGTGATGTGGCACGGGTTGAATTAGGTTCTGAAAGTTATGCTGTGGTGTCACTGTATAACGGTCAACCTGCGACAGGGTTAGCGATTAAACTGGCAACGGGTGCTAACGCGCTTGATACTGCTGAAGCCGTTCGTGAAAAAATTGCTGAGATGAAACCTTTCTTCCCGCAAGGGCTAGAAGTTGTTTATCCTTACGATACAACGCCTTTCGTTGAAAAATCGATAGAAGGTGTAGTGCATACCCTGCTTGAAGCTATTGTACTAGTGTTCATCATCATGTACCTCTTCTTGCAAAATTTCCGCGCAACTTTGATCCCGACTATTGCAGTACCTGTGGTATTGCTGGGAACCTTTGCGATTCTGTCGTTAGCGGGTTTCTCGATTAACACTTTAACCATGTTTGCTATGGTGCTCGCCATTGGTTTGCTGGTGGACGATGCGATTGTGGTGGTGGAAAACGTCGAGCGGGTAATGGCCGAGGAGGGCTTAAGTCCACTGGAAGCGACGCGTAAGTCGATGGATCAAATTACCGGTGCTTTAGTCGGTATCGGTCTGACCCTCTCCGCAGTGTTTGTCCCTATGGCATTTATGTCAGGTTCAACGGGGGTTATTTATCGTCAGTTCTCTATCACTATCGTATCTGCGATGGCGTTGTCTGTTCTAGTTGCTTTGATTTTAACTCCTGCACTTTGTGCGACTATGCTCAAACCGATTAAGAAGGGCCATGCTCATATCGAAACTGGCTTCTTTGGTTGGTTTAACCGTAGTTTCGATAAACTGACTAATCGTTATGAGTCGAGCGTTGCTGGGATCATCAAGCGCGGCTTTAGAGTGATGGCGATTTACGTTGTGCTGGTTATTGCAGTGGGTTGGATCTTTATCCGTATGCCTACGGCGTTCTTACCAGATGAAGACCAAGGTATTTTGTTCACGCAAGCCATTTTGCCGACTAACTCGACTCAAGAAAGCACCTTAAAAGTATTGGAGAAAGTGTCTGATCACTTTATGGCTGAGGAGGGAGTGAGATCGGTGTTTAGCGTGGCAGGCTTCAGTTTTGCGGGTCAAGGGCAAAACATGGGTATCGCCTTCGTTGGTTTGAAGGATTGGTCTGAGCGTGAAGCGCCTGGTATGGATGTGAAGTCTATTGCTGGTCGCGCTATGGGTGTGTTCGGTCAGATGAAAGATGCCTTAGTATTCGCCTTCGTACCGCCTGCGGTAATCGAGTTGGGGACGGCGAACGGTTTCGACATGTACCTGCAGGATAAGAACGGCCAAGGCCACGAGAAGTTAGTGGCGGCACGTAATCAACTGCTTGGTATGGCGGCACAGAATCCAAATCTGGTGGGTGTGCGTCCAAATGGTCAAGAAGATGCGCCAATTTATCAATTACATGTAGATCACGCTAAGTTGAGTGCGTTAGGCATTGAAATCACTAATGTGAACAATGTGCTTGCAACGGCTTGGGGTGGTTCTTATGTGAATGACTTTATTGACCGTGGCCGCGTGAAGAAAGTATATGTGCAAGGTGATGCCCAGTATCGTATGCAACCGGGAGATTTAGATTCTTGGTACGTGCGCAATAACAAGGGTGACATGGTGCCATTCTCTGCGTTTGCTACTGGTGCATGGGAATACGGTTCTCCACGTTTAGAACGCTTTAACGGCTTACCATCGATGAACATTCAAGGTGCCACGGCTCCTGGATTCAGTACCGGTGCAGCTATGACAATTATGGAAGACTTAGCCAAGCAGCTTCCTCCTGGTTTTGGTGTCGCGTGGAACGGTCTATCTTATGAAGAACGTCTATCGGGTAACCAAGCGCCAGCGCTGTATGCTCTGTCAATCTTAGTGGTCTTCTTAGTATTGGCAGCACTCTATGAAAGCTGGTCGGTACCCTTTGCTGTTGTGCTCGTGGTTCCGCTCGGGATCATCGGTGCCTTGATTGCAATGAATGGTCGCGGCTTGCCAAACGACGTGTTCTTCCAAGTGGGGCTGTTAACCACAGTAGGGTTAGCGACTAAGAACGCCATCTTGATTGTGGAATTCGCCAAAGAGTTCTATGAGAAAGGTTCAGGCTTAGTCGAGGCGACCTTGCATGCGGTGCGTGTGCGTCTTCGCCCCATCTTAATGACGTCTCTAGCCTTTGGTCTGGGTGTTGTGCCGTTAGCTATCAGTACCGGTGTAGGCTCTGGTAGTCAAAACGCCATTGGTACAGGTGTACTCGGCGGTATGATGAGCTCGACTTTCCTAGGGATCTTCTTCGTACCATTATTCTTCGTGATAGTGGAGCGTCTCTTCAGTAAGCGCGAGAAGAAAGGTAAAGAACAGAAGCCAAACTCAGCTGAATAAGCTCGATCGTTTCTAAACTTCTAAACTAAAGCCCTGCAATTGCAGGGCTTTTTGTTATTTTAATGCTGTTAGTTATAAAGATGGATAGGCACTGTCCGCGAGTTCTGGCATATTGCGCTGAGGCAGTTAAGAGGACGAAACATGGATGATGCTGCGTTGGAATTGCAAAAACTAGATGCACTCATTGCTAAGGGTAAGATGTACGTCATTTTGGTCTTTGGCGTATTGTTCTGGGGTATGCTGACGTCCCTCGTGGTCGCCTTAATACATTATTTTATCTCGGGCGATCCATTCTGGGCGGAACTGCAAAGAGCGCTCTATATTTATCCCATTGGCGGTATTTTATTCGGTTGGTTTGTGTGGGTGCAGATTAATCGTAAGCGAGATAAACTTCGCGCCCAATAGTATCAATAGTTCTGGTTAAGCTGAGTGTAGGAGTGACATGGCGTTTTCGTGGGGTAATCTTGCCACTAAGCAACTTATCGTGGGAATGGTATGCCATGGCATAGCGCTGGCATTTTTGGCCTATGGCATTTATGCATTTTACTTGCAGGAGCTTGTACTACCAGAGTTAACTCGCTGTGTCAGTGCTGCAGTGTTATTTGTGGGCATGGGGCTAGCCCCTCAATTATTTTTTATGTCAGTGAGCCAGATAGTATCGCAAGCTGCGGACACGACATTAAAATCTACCCTACAGACCTATGTGTTTAATTTAGGTATTTTTTTGATGATCTGCAGTCTGTTAATGGAATGGCTATACGACTAAAGCTATCGAATAAAGAAAGGGCGTCGACTTCATCATCGACGCCCTTTTTATTGCGGTTAAGGCGTGTAGTAAGTCGCGGCTCCCGGCCCAACGGGCAGACCAAAGCCAAATACCCACAGGAAGAAGAACGCTGTCCAACCCACGAAAAACACGAGCGAGTACGGCAGCATAGTGGCGATCAGCGTACCTATCCCTAGGTTTTTCTGATAACGACAGGCAACCGCTAAAATCAAACCAAAGTAGCTCATCATAGGTGTGATTAAGTTAGTCACCGAATCCCCAATACGGTACGCCGCTTGAATCGTTTCGGGCGCATAACCAACCAGCATCAGCATAGGCACAAAAATAGGAGCGGTAATGGCCCACTGGGCCGAGGCACTGCCAAGCATCAAGTTGATAATGCCGCAGAGCATAATAAAGAACAAAAATACGATCGGGCCCGTCAAGCCTATGGATTGCAGTGCATCGGCACCTAACACCGCCAATACTGCGCCTAAATTACTCCAGTTGAAGAAGGCGACAAACTGCGCGGCGAAAAAGACGAGGACGATATACATGCCCATAGTGCTCATGCTGTGGGACATGGCATTGATGACATCTTTATCATTTTTGATGCTGCCCACGACTTTGCCGTAAATAAAGCCCGGTATGGCAAAACAGATAAAGATAAAGGCGACTATGCCCTTGAGGAATGGCGAACCTGAGATGAGACCGGTTTCAGGATGGCGCAGCGGTGCGCCTTCTGGTACGACTGAAATCGCTAAAATAACCGCGAGCACTAACATAGATAACCCAGCCCATTTTAAGCCGCGTTTCTCAATAGCACTGATGCTCTCCATCGATTGCAGTACGGTTTCGTCTGCATCATCATCTTGGTATTGACCTAACTTAGGTTCGACGATTTTTTCGGTGACAAAGGCGCCAAGGAAAGTGATCACAAAGGTGGAGACAAACATGAAGTACCAGTTTACTTCTGGGCCGACGTTGTATTGATGATCTATCATACGCGCCGCAGCTTCGGTAATGCCCGATAGCAAGGGATCGACAGTACCAAGCAATAAGTTAGCGCTATAACCTCCTGAAACCCCGGCAAAAGCGGCAGCTAAACCTGCGAGTGGATGACGGCCAAGGGAGTGGAAAATCATCGCCGCCATAGGGATAAGTACCACATAGCCAAGCTCGGCAGCGGTGTTAGACATAATGCCGGCAAATACTATGGTCACAGTGACTAATCGTTTAGAGGCGCCCATGACTAAAGCACGCATAGCCGCAGATAATAAGCCAGAGCGTTCGGCAATCCCGACGCCGAGTAGCGCCACTAGTACAGTGCCGAGCGGCGTAAAGCCGGTAAAGTTGGTCACCAGATGCGAGACTATCATCCGCAAACCTTCGGCGTTCATCAGGCTCACCACATGGATTAAACCGTCGGCACTGCGGCCGTGTGAGCCAATAGGTCTAGGATCAACCACGGTTAACCCAAAGTAGCCCGCAATACCTGAAATAATGACCACGGCAACACAGAACAGTGCGAATAAGGTGATTGGATGGGGCAGCAGATTGCCTAAGCGTTCAACAATATTGAGAAAACGTACAAACCAACCACTAGAGCTGATATCGCCCTGTTGTGGATTGGGTTCAGAAGCTTTTTTTGGAGGAATATCGCCGGAATTAAAACTCATCGTCCTTCCTTTATGTCGACCTTTACGCAGCGCAATATTTGGACCCTATAACAGACTCGAGACATTGCCGACGGCCGATTGTGGATGACGTGGCTGAGGGGATAACTCTAGGTGCAAGACTCGGAGTGAAAGCTAAGGTAAAAGTTAAACAATTAGCGGCAAAGTATGATTGTTAAGTTTTAATTGAAACTTAAATGTTGCTATTGACTGTGTTGAAGTGAGCAGGGCTAAAATTAGGATAAAAAAATGGACTCTCGAGGAGTCCAGTATTCACGAGCAAAATTGGATGCTCTAATGTTGTGCCATATCACTATAGACCTTGTTTGCTGTATCGGAGCTGAATATCGATAAATTTATAGGTTAAATGCTGTTTTTTATGCAGATGATCACTTTTCATCGTTGAATATGGCCAGTTTCGTTGATGATTGCTCGTTAGATAACATCGCCAGCTCTGACCAGCGAGTAATTTCATTGTCTTAATCAGCCCGCAGGTGAAATTTTCACTCATTTATGGTTAGCTGTATCCTATTAACAAGAATAAGAAACCTAAGGATGGAAGATGGAAAAATTGTTATTGGGATTAACGCTGATTTTTATCGTGACCTATCTTTGGTACGTCAGTCTAGTCAAAAAGCGCAATACCGCGCTCGAAGCCTTGTCGGGTATCGATGTACAGCTGACCAAGCGTGCCGACCTTGTGCCTAACATTCTAAAAATCGCTAAACGATTTATGGAGCATGAAAAGTCACTGCTCACTGAAATCACCGAATTGCGTACTCTGCTAAGCCATAATTACAACAAGGCCGACCCTAGCGCAGTTAAAGAACATTTAGTTCAGGCTGAGCGGTTGAACGACAAAATGAGTACCTTGATGGTGAATGTGGAGAACTATCCCGAGCTCAAATCGGACAACACTATGTTGCAGGCGATGCAGACCTATAACGAGGTCGAAGCACACATCTCAGCTGCGAGGCGTTTTTACAACTCGGCAGTTTCCGAGCTTAATACTGCAGTAGAAATCTTCCCCGGCTCGATTATCGCTTCTATGGCGAGTATTAAAGTGATGCCATTCTATGAGGTGAGCGAAGCGGCAAAAGCGCCCGTAGATGCGGCCGAATACTTGTAAGCTTAGCTGTGCAGGGTGAGCTATCACCCTGCAATACTATGACATCAATATGAATATCATCACTTTTATTTTAGGTAGCCCGATTCGGACTTATCGGGGGCCTGTTGGTTTGTCTGCGGATTTGGACGAACTACCTCAACTCGAAGCCTATTACGAAGAATATATCGCTCCAATCAGTCGCAAATATGAAACTAAGCGTGTGGCTTGCCTTAAGGCGGCGCGTAAACGTTTGTATTTGAGTTTGATGATAGTGCTTGGACTGAGCTTGCTCACCGTTATTGGCTACTACAGCGGTGGTGCTTATTTCCCGCCTTTGCCATTGCTTGCTTTACTCGGATTAAGCTGGTGGAGCTTTGCTCCGACTCGTGAGTTTAAGCATTTGGTTCAAAATGATATTTATCCGCTGATGTTTAAATATTTCGGCGATGATTTTATTTATAGCCGCGAAATGCGCCTCGACATGAATCGACTCGTTGCGGCTAAAGTATTACCGCGATACGACAAAGTCAGCTTCGGTGACTATATACAAGGCTGCTATAAGGGCGTTGAGTTGACGGTCAATGAGCTTACCCTGACCAAGAATGTGCAAGTCGAAGAGCTAGATGTCAGTACCAGCAGGCGCAGAACTGTGACCCGCACGGAAACCCAGTTTCGTGGCTTAGTGGTTGAGCTGAGTAGCCATAAAGCGTTTATGGGTCATACTGTTGTGCTGAGGGATCGCGGTGGTTTAGCCAATTTCCTGTCCGACAGCCATGCGGGACTGGTACGAGTCAAACTTGAAGATCCGCAATTTGAAAAAGAGTTCGACGTGTTTTCAACGGATCAAATCGAGTCACGTTATTTGCTCAATACGGCATTTATGGAGCGCTTACAGGAGCTTGCCAAACATTTCGATGGCAATATTCAATGTGCATTTTTCCGCAATAAATTGACTTTGTTCCTGCCGAATCGCAGAACGCATTTTCAAATGCAGTCCATTTTTCATGGCGCAACCTTTTCAGTAGAATTTAGTCAGATAAACCGAGAAATGAAGCAACTCTTTGCTATTATTGAAGTACTTAAACTTAATCAGTACACGGGACTTTGATGTTGCTTACTCGCTCAGCGCTTGCTCGTACACTGACTTTTGCAGCCTTTTCATTGCCCTGCAGATTTGAGGGGCTAGGCCTGTGCTTATTATTGATATCGAGTTTGATGATAAATGCAAATGCTGAGGAGGCGCGCGAAAAAGCTAAGCCGCGTATTGTGGCGCGGTACTCACAGAGCGGCATAGTGAGTAGTGAAGGTCTAGAAAAACTCAAAATTTATCAATACCAACAAGCTAATGGTGTCACCGTATTTACCGACAAAGCCCCCGCAAATAACCAGTATCAAATTTTGTTATATGACTGTTTTGCCTGTCGTCCCGATTCGACCATAGACTGGAATGGTATTCGGCTATTTACCGCTAATTATGATGCCTTGATCTCCCATGCAGCCCATAAGCATCAACTTGATCCCGCCTTAATCCGCGCTGTGATCCACGCGGAATCAGCCTTTAATGCGCGTGCACTTTCGCGAACTGGCGCCATGGGATTAATGCAATTGATGCCAGAAACAGCAAAAGAGATGGGTGTGGCAAATGCATTTTTGCCTGAAGAGAATATCTTAGGTGGCAGTAAGTATTTGGCACAAATGCTAAAACAGTTCAATGGTGATGTCGCATTGGCCTGCGCGGCTTACAATGCGGGGCCGACGACCGTGGTTCAGTATAATGGCATTCCGCCCTATCCTGAAACCCAAGCCTATGTTGAGCGTGTGAAAATTTTATTGAAGCGTTACCGCGAGCAGAAGGACGTTTAGCAAGCTGAAATGAAGTGGCGAAAATCCGGAGATCATCGCCGCTATTTGAGTCGAAGGTTACTCGCCGACTTCCCATTTTACGGTAATGCTACCGTCCACTTGTCCAAGTGTTTTACCCAAGTAATCCATTAATTCAGTTGCGATTTCGTCTAACTGCCAAGGTGGATTGATGATCCATAATCCTGCCGCAGTCATGCCAAATTCATCTGAATCGGGCTTAATGGCTTGTTCAATTCTCAGTTGACGTTTAATGCTACTGTTGGTTAGGCGCGATAGCATACCTTCGGTCTGAGCGCGATTTACGACTGGATACCACAGGATAAACACACCCGTAGCAAAACGTTTGTGTGCTTTTATCAGGGTTTCGGCCACATCTTGGTAGTCGGTTTTCATCTCGTAGCTAGGATCGACTAGCACCAGAGCACGACGCTCTAATGGTGGTACTGCGGCGATAAGGCCTTTTAAGCCATCACCTTTGATCACTTTAACTTGTCTGTCTTCGCAGAAATAATCATCCAATAACACATAATCAGTGCTGTGCAGCTCGTGCAAGACCATGCGATCTTTAGGCCCTAGCTCCATGTCGATAATGGCGGGTGAACCTGGGTAGAAGTTGAGTTCTTCTGGATTTTCTTCATTAAAATGGCGCACGGCGGCGACATAGTCCTGCAGCGATTGTGGTAGGTCAGTTTTATCCCAAAGCTTAGCTACACCTTCGAGGTATTCACCTGTTTTCTGTGCAAATTCATCGCTTAAAGCATAACCACCCGCACCTGCGTGGGTATCGATATACACGAGTGGTTTGTCTTTTTTGTGCATCAGCTGCAAGGTTTGTAGCAAGATGGCGTGTTTCAACACATCGGCATAATTGCCAGCGTGATAACCATGGCGGTAACTTAACATGGGGTAATCCTAGTAATTTGCAAACATAGCAAAGAGAGGCAAATGCCAGTCGCCAATTATACCTGCGATGCTTCTAGGCGTAAATTAAATGCCTCAGTTGGCGCTCTTTTTATTGGCAAACCAATGTGTGGGGGTTTGCATTTGAAAGGTTTTCAGCCAGAGATTCGCTGGTGCGGGTTTACCGAATAAATAACCTTGAAATTGTTCGCATCCTAGCGCAGTGAGTTGCAATAACTGGGCTTCGGTTTCGATACCTTCGGCAATGACGTTGAGTTTTAAGCTCTTGGCTAACAGGATGGCAGCGTTAACAATTTGGGTATGGCGTTCACTAATGCCCATTTGACTGACAAAGTAACGGTCGATTTTAATTGTGTCGGCACTGATATCAATGAGCTGGCTTAATGACGCATGGCCAGTGCCAAAATCGTCAATAGCGATAGAAACCCCCATGCGAGCTAAGGTGTTTAGGCGTCGGCCTGTTTCTTTATGGGTTGAAAATACAGAGGTTTCAGTAATTTCAATTTCCAACAATGGGATGAGTTCAGGATGATTCATATAGGTTTGGATTAACACTTTAAAGAAGCGATCCGACAGAATATCTTGCCCAGATAAATTAAAGGCAATCCTGACCAGAGGTACATTTTTAGGCCAAGAACGGATCAGTTGTAGTAATTGCCTGAAGACTTTTATCGCAAAAATCGCCTGCAATTGAGATGACTCTATGATGGGGATAAAAGTGTTCGGCATGATCATAGTGCCGTCTTCATCAAACATTCTGGCTAGCGCTTCAAAGCTAGTAATGTGGCCATTGGCCATCACTTTAGGTTGCAGCCACATTTCAAGGCGGTTGTGTTTCAGTGCGTCACGGATTCTGGCTTTTTGCGATGAAGCTTCGAGAAGATTGTTAATCAAACCAATGTAATACACCATCACTGGGCTAGCTTGGGTGGTTTGTTTTATGGCAATTAAACATTGCTCTGCGGCTTGCTGCGGTGAGGCTTTATTACCTGAGCTGCAACCGACTCTGCACTCGAGATGATATTCAGTCTGTTGTTCTTGCTTAAGTTGTAGGTTTGTTGGAATACGCTCGCGTAATTGTAGCGCTAGGTTTTCAGGGGAGATAAGCGGCAGGCTAGTAAACTCGAGTGCAAACGATGCTCCTCTAAATCGGTATATTTTTGCGATATGACCAAAGCGATTTTTGAGTTCAATAGCAAAGGCTTTTAGGATGGCATCTCCGACGCTGATACCGAAAGCAGCATTAATTTGGCTAAGATTATCAATTTTGATTAAGGCTACGGTCATTTCCTGATGGATCAAGCTTGGCGCTGGGTTATACCAGTGATTTTCGTTGGGTAATCCCGTCACTAAATCATAGAAATGCGTGCTGATGTGGTGCTTTTTAAGTCGACTCAGCTCAATCGCATGGTTAGCCTGTTCAGTGACATCGTGGCAGTGAAACAACAAAGTATCATGGTGCTGTAATGAGGCTTTTTGCAGCAGATATTTAGTGCTGTTATTGTTCTTTAAATGGGTCGGAAACGAGGCCGCCAGTAAATTCGTGCTGGTATCTTCGGTAAGTTCAAAAATGTCACATAGGCGAGTGCTGTTTAGTGTGACTTCTCCAGCGATTTCCCTCGCGGCATTATTCAGGTTGAGAATGACTCCATCCTCATTGCAGAAGAAGGAGGCTGTACCATTATTTTCAAAGATTTCAGCATATTGATCTAATGTATGTTGCAGTGCATTTTGATGCTGGATCATTTGCTGCGCATGGATTTTCTGGGTTTTTAGCAGGCGCATTGCCGACAACGGGATGCAGATATTAAAAAACATAAACAGCAAACCGTTTAGATAAGCGTGGGTCGCAGGTAGGCTGATATCAATATCAATAATGGGGGGCAGGTTTTGGTTACGCAGTAGCAGTAAAAAAGGCAATACGTTGAAACACATCATAATAAAAGCGACTTTTCTGCCAAACAGGAAAAGCGCCATCAAGGGCAAGGTATATAAGAAAGTAATACCCACCTGCGATAAGTTAAAGTCAGGGATAAACAACAGCATAGATAAACAGGCTGCAATAACCATAGCCAGCAGGCTGATAGAGCTGACGAGTAAATATTTGCGCGTAAACCATAAAGACAGGAATAGTACGGTTAAAAAACTGACCGTAATGCTGATAATGAAAGTGAGGTTTAACTCATACGCAATTAAAGAGCTATGCAGCACTATGCTAGTGGTCAAGATGGCACCACTGAGCAGAATAATCCGCAATAAGCTGGTTTTTAATATAGTTTTGTCAGGATTTAAAAAATCTTGCTCCCTGATAAACAAAAAACCTTTTAGCCATTGAAGCAAAAAAAGTCCTTATCCCGTACGGAAGTCACGCAGGTTGGCTGGGGACGTAACATATAACATAAATCACTAAACTGTTATACAAATAGATTGCCGCCTTTATAAATCAGTATATTACAGTGTGATACTTGTTTGAATTATTAAGGGCGCACTGAGACAAATTGGCTAATACAGTGATGAGCTTGGTGATGTGTTTTGCTTACTAGCATATTCATAAACGAGATTTTTAGGCATAATGGCCATCATTTTCGTTGGTTAGAAGACAGCCTGTGACCCCGATTTTTTTCAATCAGCAATACCCAACACTTGTGGATATTTGTGCACGTTGGCAACTCGTCTACGATGCGAATGCGACCTTCGAATTGCGTTTTGAATCAGATACTTTATCACTGCATAAACGCGATGAGCCTAAGCTCGATGGCATAGTGGTGGATTTTGTGACTGGCGCCGTCGCTCATAGACGTAAGTTTGGTGGCGGTCGTGGCCAATCTATCGCTAAAGCGGTGGGATTAAAGCAAGGGGTAACACCGAGTGTGGTCGATGGCACTGCGGGTTTAGGGCGCGATGCATTTGTGCTCGCAAGCCTTGGTTGTACAGTAACTATGGTTGAACGTCATCCTGTGGTTGCCGCATTACTTGAAGATGGCTTACGCCGCGCCTATCAAGATGCTGAAATTGGCGATTGGATGCGTGAGCGGATGCGCCTATTTCATGGATCTAGCCTAGAAGCACTATCGAAATTGGCACAAGAGGTGGATGTGGTTTACCTCGATCCTATGTACCCCCACCGTGATAAATCGGCCCTTGTTAAAAAAGAAATGCGTGTATTCCAATCCTTAGTCGGTGCCGATTTAGATGCCGATGGCTTACTCACCCCAGCTTTAGCTTTAGCAACTAAACGTGTCGTCGTTAAGCGCCCTGATTATGCCGAAGATTTGGATGGGGTTAAACCTAATACGGTTATTGAAACCAAGAAAAACCGTTTCGATGTCTACGTAAAAGCCGCGATGAAATAGCGAAGATTTTTCTCATCGCGAACATTGTATGCTTTCAGTGACAACGGCTAGCCCATGCCGATATTTCAGTTTTATGGGCTATTTTCTTTTTTATACCCACTTGTGATTTTTTATATGAAACTCATTCCTCTGCTAAAACAGCCGCGTATTCACTGACTATTCTAATGTGAAACTTCTCATAACATTATGTTTCGTATTAACTATTTTGTTTATAAAGAGGATTTGCAATGCGGAACAAGCATTGGTCAAAAGTTCAGTTATTGCACGAGGTGGTCACCAATCCCAATATCATAGTCAAAGGTCAGCATAGCTATTACAGTGATTGCTGGGATGCTGGCTTTGAGGGAGCAGCGGTGAGATATCTTCATGGCGATGAAGTGAGCCGTGAGTGGGAACCTAAGTGGTCTATCGATAAACTTTATATCGGTAATTATGTGTGTATCGCTGCCGAAGTTGTGATCTTAATGGGCGGAAATCATACGCATAGAGCAGATTGGTTTTGTTTATACCCCTTTATGGATTTCATCGAGGATGCCTACGTAGGCAAAGGTGATACTCATATTGGTGATGGGGCTTGGTTAGGCATGAGATGTATGTTGATGCCAGGTGTGACGATAGGTGAAGGTGCGGTTGTTGCCGCAAATAGTGTTGTCACCCAAAATATCGAACCCTACAGTATTGTGGCGGGATCACCCGCGAAATTAATCAAGTATCGGTTTGATAAAGACGTTATTACTGAGTTACTGGTGTTAAAAATCTACGATTGGCCTGCCGAAAAGTTTGAAAGCTTAAAGCGGTATTTGTGTTCGGCGGATTTTGACGCGCTCAGCAAAGCGATCACTCTCTATGACCAATCTGTACATCAAAATAAATAGCCGTTAGTCCCAAAGTGAAAGGTCGCGCTTAGTCGAGGCCTTTTACTTATCCTGCCTTAAATCTGCTTTTGGGCGCTTTCGCTAAGTCGACCAGTTCTTCGATGATCACCCGTAGCTTTGGTTGGAGGTAAGGGGTTTTAAGCCAAATCAAGTGGATGGGTGTGTCGTCACTGGCGAGTTCGTCCAGTACCGAGATAAGTTCACCAGTTTTAAGATAGTCCTCAACCAACCATATTGGCACTTGCGCTAAACCCACTCCCGCCAGTGTGGCCGCTAAAATGGCTTCGCAATCAGCGATTTCGTGGCGTACTGGAATGTCATAAGCCTCGATGATCCCATCCTCATTTTTAAGTAACCAGCGATGTTGCTGCCCAAGCGGCCAGCCGACAATGCATTGGTGCTGGCTGAGATCTTCTTTGCCTTGTGGAGTGCCAAGTCGAGCGAAATAGGCGGGAGATGCGCAGATCACTCGGCGTTGTTCTCCTAATCTACGGGCGACTAAATCCACAGTGTCGCCGAGTTGTCCGACACGCACCGCCAAATCAATGCCGTCACTGAACAAGTCAGTCGCTCTATCGTTAAAGGTAATGGATAACTCGAGCTTGGGATATTTTTGCGATAGTGATAATAGGGTTGGCAGTATATATCGCCGCCCAAAAGTGACGGGTAAATCCACTCGCACTCGACCTGAGGGAATTTGCTGTTCGCTGCCGAGTCGGCTCTGTGCATTGTCTAGGATTGCCATGGCATTTTGGCAATCTGTGAGATACGAATCGCCATCATTGGTTAAGCTTACACGCCTTGTGGTGCGGTGCAGTAGCTTAGTGCCTAAGCGGGTTTCTAATCGCACTATGCTTTTACTGAGCGCCGAACCAGTCATGCCTAACGCCTGCGCCGCTAAGGTAAAACTGCCGAGCTGGGCAACTGTGACGAAATGGCGTATCTCAACAAATTGATTATTTATCACGGCAATTAATTCCTTATAGGACTTAGTGAAGGTCATTTTAGTGACTTAATCATGGCAAGTGAATCGCGTAAGCTACTACCACAGTATGAAAATGAGCGTTAACGTACAAGCGAACGTCATTTTGTAATTGATTAAAAAGGTTTTTCTATACAATAAACCTTAACCTCCTATTGAGTGAGCAAACTATGAAATCGTCGAATAATCTGCAAGGTAAAGTGGCTTTTGTACAAGGTGGTAGTCGTGGTATCGGTGCCGCCATTGTTAAACGTTTAGCGAGTGACGGCGCAGCGGTTGCCTTTACCTATGTGTCATCTGAGGCCCAATCACAATTGCTGGTGGACGAAGTTATCACTCATGGCGGTCAAGCCATTGCCATTAAGGCCGACAGCACAGAGCCGGAGGCGATTCGTCGTGCCATCCGCGAGACCAAAGCGCATTTCGGTGGCTTAGATATAGTGGTCAATAATGCGGGCACGTTGATTTGGGATAGCATCGAGAACCTGACGTTAGAGGACTGGGAGCGAACCATTAACATTAATGTGCGCAGTGTGTTTGTGGCGAGCCAAGAAGCCGCGCTGCACATGAATGACGGCGGCCGCATCATCAATATCGGTAGCACGAACGCTGAGCGTATTCCGTTTGTAGGTGGTGCGATTTACGGCATGAGTAAATCGGCCTTAGTCGGTTTGGCCAAGGGATTAGCGCGGGATTTAGGCCCACGAGCTATTACGGTGAACAATATTCAGCCTGGACCTGTGGATACCGATATGAACCCTGATAACGGTGATTCATCTGAGCCCGTTAAGGCGATAGGCGCACTAGGGCGTTACGGTAAAGCCGAAGAGATCGCTAGCTTTGTCGCCTTTATTGCGGGCCCAGAAGCGGGCTATATCACAGGGGCGAGCTTGATGATTGATGGTGGGTTTTCTGCATAAGCTTTGTCTGTATTTATCTTTTAGGCAAAAAGTTTGATTCCAGTCATTAATAAGCCTGCACAAGAGTCACTCTGGCGGGCTTTGCTTAAGTTGTGGCTAGTTATTTAGAATCAATATGTTAGAGCATAAAAACTTGTTGGGTATGATGGTAAGAACTTAGGTCGTTGTTACTCAAATTATCCGTCAGCAAAGCGCGGTTTTATTGAAATGGTGGACTATGGTTTGACTCAGGCAAGCCAAAATAATTTGCTTGTTGATGAACTATTGTTACAATCCGCCGGTCTTATCTGCAGCTAGCTGTTAATAGACGTTTATTTTTATCTTTATAATCAAAGAATAAGACGAAGAGAAATCCAAATTTTTACGTTATTGACTAAGCAAACAGGCAACTTATGGGGCGTGATGGTGTTTACCATTCTGACCTTGTTCTGTTTGACTCAAAACAGTGGAATACTTAACTTGTTGCTCAAAGAGTCGAGCGCGCAAGCGATGTCGGCTACGTCTTTTTCTGGAGCTGGTTTTGGCGCCAACTCAGTTTTAAACTCAAGTTTAGCTTTAAACAGCAGCTCAGCTTCAAGCAATATGGCTAGTCACGTCGATGCCCAAATGGCGGGTACTGAGCTGGTCAAAAGCGATCCTAAAAAATGTGAATTGTCTGAGAAATCGATCCGAACCTGTATCGACACTCCGAGTAGCATCCCATTTCTTATCCTGTTGTTCCTACTGCCGTTACTTCCCCGCGCCTCCCGCGTGATAACACTGTTACCCATACAAGGTTATCAAGCTAAACCTAGGCGAATACATCTCACTCTCTGTCGCTTTCAAGAATAGAAATAATTTACTTATCAAACTGATAGGTGAGTTTATTCTGACGCCCATTCTCTAGCTCGATAGTTGGCTTTTCTTACCCGTTTACCGGTTAAAAGGACCATTACCCAGCTGCAGAACGTCCGCTTTTACACATCCTCTCTCCTATCAAATTTCTTGAATTAAGCCTGCTATCACACTGATTTTTCTTAAGCCATCACGCCCTTTGTAATGGGGGCAGAGTTAAGCAGTAAAGCAAGCATTTACAGGGCATAACGAACGGTTCATGCCAATGGGGACAAAATGAGTACATTAAAATCCATGTTAACCAGATTCTGGATACTCGCCTTAATAGTGACGAGCCCGTCGCTATTGGCCGCATCGACGGGGTGGTTAGTTAACGATAATCACCCGCCAGCCAAAGTACGCTTTATGCTGACGGGCGAAGTTGATCCCGCAACGAATACTTTGCCCGCGGTGCTTGAAGTACAACTTGAGGGTGATTGGAAAACCTATTGGCGCAGCCCTGGTGAAGGCGGTATCGCGCCGACGATAAAATGGAATGGCTCTCGCAATCTACAGCAAGTAGATTGGAGGTGGCCAGCGCCAGAGGAATTCTCATTATTGGGATTACAAACCTTTGGTTACAAAGGTAATACCACCTTTCCCTTAACCCTAAAAGTCGATGATATCGCTGCTCCAACTCAGCTGCGTGGCAAAGTGACCTTGTCGACCTGTACCACTATCTGTGTACTGACGGATTATCAGATTAGTCTCGACTTCACGCCCAATGCGCTGCAAGCGGATACCGATGCCATGTTGGCTTATAACAAGGCCGTGTCGCTTGTGCCACAAAAAGTGTTGTCCCAAGAGGGCCAGAATCCTGCGGTGACAATGGGTTGGGATGCCGCCAAAGGTCAACTTGAAGTCAGACTCAATGATGCCAACTGGCAGAGTCCAACCGTGATTATCGATGGCGAGCCAGATACCACATTCAAGCTAGTGAGCTTAAAGCCAAGCGAAAGAGATGCTAACGGCAAGCAATTGATTGGGATTTTTAGCGGTAAAAGTTGGCTGGGCGAGCCTGAAGTTTTGGGTAAATCACTGAACATAACTGTCGCCGATAGCGAGCGGGCGTTGGAATACAGCGCCGAGGTTAAGCCTGTGGTGATTTCCCAAGCAAGTACCTCGATATTTGGCATGATTTTGTTAGCGCTTATCGGTGGTTTGATCTTAAACGTCATGCCCTGCGTGTTACCCGTTCTCGGCATGAAGCTCAGTTCAGTGGTTGCTGCGCCTGATCTGAAGCGTAATCAAATCCGCCAACAGTTCATCGCATCAGCGCTGGGGATATTGGCCTCATTCTGGTTACTGGCTGGCTTTATCTTAATGCTTAAGCTCACGGGTCAAGCGATTGGTTGGGGTGTGCAGTTCCAAAACCCTTGGTTTATCGGCTTTATGGCGCTGGTGACCACAGTGTTTGCCTTCAATATGTTAGGTGTGTTTGAGATCAACTTACCCTCTAACGTGCAAACCAAGTTGGCGACAACGGGCGGCAATAATAACAGCGGCCATTTTTTACAAGGCATGTTTGCGACGCTGCTGGCGACACCGTGCAGTGCACCATTTTTGGGGACTGCGGTCGCCTTCGCCTTGGGCGCCGATGTACTGAGCCTGTTTGCCATCTTTACCGCGTTGGCCGTGGGTATGGCGTTCCCTTGGTTGATTGTGGCGGCATTTCCGCAAGTGGCGGGTTATTTCCCTAAACCCGGTCGCTGGATGAATACAGTCAAAGTGTTTTTCTCCGGCATGTTGCTCATCACCAGTTTGTGGCTGATTAGCCTGTTGGCCAGCTTTATTGATGTGCTCTACCTGTGGCCATTAGCGGGTGTCATTACACTGATATTTATGGTGTTTATGGCTAAGAAATATGGCGCGATTGCTATTGTGAGCTGCTTAGGTATCGGCATTTTACTGTCGGCGGTTATTGCATTTATGACGGCGAACCAGTGGGCTAAACCTTTACCTGCGGATCTTGCTTGGACGCCATTGGATCAAGCATTGATTAATCAGCAGGTTGCCAAAGGCAAAACTGTGTTTGTCGATGTCACTGCCGATTGGTGCATTACCTGTAAGGCCAATAAAGTTGGCGTGATCTTGCAAGATCCAGTCTATAGCCTGTTGCAACAGCCGCATATTTTGCCGATGAAGGGCGATTGGACCACGCCTTCTGAGCCCATAACTCACTACCTGCAAAGCCATAATCGTTTCGGGGTGCCATTCAACGTGGTTTACGGCCCGGGTGCACCGCAAGGGATTGAGTTACCGGAAATTCTATCGACTGACCTTGTGCTTGCTGCGATTGAACAGGCCTCTGCGTCCCCTGAAAAGTCATCCGTAGCGGCAGGGAAATAACGCTAACGACTAGCCGTTCACTCGGCAATATCACTAGCCAATCTCGTACGGTAGCTCGCCGAGTGACACTCAACAAATACTCAGGTCAGGAAGCCCCTGACCTGAAACAATGGAAATTGATTATGAAACAGACAATTGAAGCACAAAACATCACTGAATCAATGCAGAATACTCAAGTCATCGGAGGCACCAAAATGTCGAAATTTAGCTCTTTATTCAAACATCGCAAGTTGCAGATGTTTGCTGTCTCGGTTGTCGCCATGGCAATGCTGGTGGTTTCCTTGCCTTCGGTGAGCACCATGGCCTATGCCAAGGACAGCAGTTTATCGGCGGCGCAGCAACAAGAGGTGCGAGCGATTCTTAAAGATGCCTTGATCAATGATCCTGACCTAATGAGAGAGGCGATTATTGCGTGGCAAGCAAGGGAGCAAGAGGGGGCAAATACAGCCATGCAAACCAGTCTTGTGACCCATCATAAAGCCATGTATGAGATCAAAAGCGATCCGTGGAAGGGCGCTGCGACACCTGAGATTGAGATGGTGTACTTCACCGATTTTAACTGCCCATACTGCAAGAAAATCGAGCCTTCGCTGAACCAGCTGATTGAAGAATTTCCGCAGTTAAAAATCATAGTCAAAATGGTGCCGCTGCAGGGCGAAGGCTCCAAAATGGCGGTCGATTTTGCCCAAACGGTTTGGTTAAACGAGCCTGAAAAGTATCTCAAGGTGAAGGATATGTTGATGTCGAGCCCGCGTGGACTCGATGCCGCCGCCATCGCTAAGGTCGCTAAACTGACGGCAACCGAGCGCTGGGTCGGCAACACAGATGAGCGCGTCGCTAAAATGGTCGATGATAATGTGAAATTAATGAATGAGTTAGGCATAGGTGGCACGCCAAGTATGATAGTGGCCGATACGCTTATTCCCGGATTAGTGCCTTACGAAGTGTTAAAAGAGCAGCTTGAAGCCGCGATTGCCGCTAAAGATAAGACGCAGAAGGGCAGTTAAGATGCCGCCAAAGGAAACTGAAAATATGAGCGCCGAACAAGTTTCGACATCTTTACCTAAACGCATATTGGGCTGGATTAAGCAGCTGGCACTTTTGCTGCTCATTGTCATTATCGTGACCAGCGTGATGGACATCTGGCGCGGCAAAGATATTCCGCGGGATAATTTGCCGCAGCTCCAAGGGACGACGTTGGCTGGGGAGATGCTTGATATTGCCACGCTCAGCCAAGATCAGGCGGTATTGGTGTACTTCTGGGGCACTTGGTGCCCTGTGTGTAATTTTGTCAGCCCGGCGGTCAATCAAATGTCGGCCTATTACCCCGTGGTGACGGTTGCCATGAATTCGGGGGAGGATGAGAAACTGAGAAAATATCTTCAGCATCAGGATTATGGCTTTGACACTATTAACGATAGTGACAGCAAGATTGCCCGTGATTGGTCATTGCAGGCGACGCCAACCATTATGATCTTTAAAGATGGCGAGTTAAAACACTACACGACTGGCTTTACTAGCCTGCCAGGCATGTGGTGGCGAATGATGTTCACTTAGAAGTGATACATCAGGGGCTGTTTTAAGGGAGAAAAAAAGCGCTAATCTAGGTTAGCGCTTTTGTATTATCAACTTATTTCAGGACTAGACAACTAGCTGAAAGCTTAGGATTTACTTCACTAAGGTGAGCAGTGGCGCCTGACTCACGACTTGGAAGTCGAGCGCCATAGTCACACTGAGCGCCGTAATAGTGATGATTGAAAAACCAAACACTTGGCGAGCCCAGCGGTGCATGTCGACGCCGTGGCGATAACCTTTTAATGCCATGGCAAGCCACCACAGGCTAGTGGCACAGGTGACTGCCATAAAGGCGATACCTGTGTAACCCGCGAGTGGCAACAGCGCACTGACTAAGGCGAACACAGCAATATAAAGCACGATATGCAGTTTTGCCTTGGTCATGCCTTCTGCAACCGGTAGCACAGGAATATTGGCTGTCGCATAGTCATTAAAACGGAAAATCGCGATGGCATAGGAATGTGGCATCTGCCATAGGCTGAACATCAACAGCAAAATAGCTGCGCCCATGTCCATTTGCCCTGTCACACTGCAATAGCCAACCACGGGCGGTACTGCGCCAGAGAAGCTGCCAACTAAAGTGCCATACACTGAGTTACGTTTCATGTAGAGGCTATAAACCCCCACATAAACGATGTAACCAATAACGGCAAATAGCAGGGCTAATGCATTGGTAAACAAGGCTAAGATGCTAAAGCCCAACACGCCTAAGGCGAGTCCAAACGCGAGTACGTTACCCACGGCAATTTCGCCCGTGACGGTCACGCGTTTGCAGGTTCGCTGCATCTTGGCGTCGATATCACGGTCAATACAGTTATTGAGTGAGCAACCCGAGGCTACGACCAAGGACAATCCCACTAAGCTAGCCAGCATCAAGACCAAATTTACGTCGCCTTTGGCGGCTAATAAAAAACCGCCAGCAACGGAAATCAGATTCCCGAAAATGATGCCAGGCTTAGTTACCTGTACATACCCTTTGAAGCGTGCTTTCCATTGCGGTGACATAAATCTGTCTTGTATTTGCATAGACTGTTTCTCGTTACATCATCAAAGCGTTGGCTTCGAGTATGATCCACACCGACAGGCCGACTACCATGACAATAATCAGGGCGGTAAACAGGAAGGAGAAAGTATTGATCTTGCCTTCCTTGGAAAAGTCCAAATGCAAGAAGTACTTAAGGTGTACTAAAATCTGCACCAGTGCCGTTACAACTACGACGGCGAGCGTCGTCGATTGCTCGAAGTGATGGGTCATTACCGCCCAAAATGGAATGGCGGTTAATACCACAGACAGCACAAAGCCCATTAGATATGACTTAATGCTCGCGGCCAGATTGTCAGTACCATGGCTATGCTTATCAGTATGACTATGTGCGCTCATTACAGTGCTCCCAATAAATACACGACCGTGAATACACAAATCCACACTATGTCGAGGAAATGCCAGAACAGGCTTAAGCAGCTCAGGCGGGTGATGCTGCGATGACCTAAACCGGTTTTCGCCACTTCAATCATCATGATCGCCATCCAAATCAGACCTGCGGTCACGTGCAAGCCGTGCATACCGACAAGGGTGAAGAAGGACGACAGGAAAGCGCTGCGCTGCGGGCCATTGCCATGTTCAATCAGGTGATGGAATTCATAGACTTCCATCCCGATAAACACACAACCGAGGACGAAGGTGACGAGTAACCAAGCCAAGGTCGCGGCTTTGTTATGGCGTTTAGCAAAAATCAGCGCCATGCCATAGGTAATACTACTGACGAGCAGGGCGGCAGTTTCGATCAGCACAAAGTCCAATTCGAAAATGTCTTTACCCGAAACGCCACCGTCCGTGTTCATGTAGAGCACAGCATAGGTTGCGAAAACCGAGGCAAACAAAATGCAGTCTGTCATCAGGTAAATCCAAAAACCAAACAGAGTGTTGCCACTCGTATCATGGTGTTCGTGATGATCTTCTGCGTGAGCTACTTCTAAATCTGCTGGGATTGCAATACTCATATCAGCCCCTTACTACATTGTTTAAGTGGGCATTTTCAATGCGAGCCACTTCATCGGGTTGCACGTAATAGTCGACGTCATTGTTATAGGCACGGAATAAGAACACGATAAACGCGCCCACTAAGCCCACAATGGCTAACCACAGAATGTGCCAAATAGCGGCAAAACCCGCGGCAGTGATCCCCAGCGCCATTAAGATACCGCTTGAGGTATTTTTCGGCATATGGATTGGCTGATAGTGTTTGAGGCCTTGATAAGCCAAGCCTTTTTCTTTCGCATCGGTAAAGGCATCGATATCATCAACCTGTGGCAGCTTAGCGAAGTTATAGAACTGGGGTGGTGAAGCGGTTGACCACTCTAACGTATGGCCATTCCATGGATCGCCCGTAGTATCGCGGTTTTGGTCGCGGTCACGGATACTCACGTACAGTTGGATAAACTGCAGAATGATACCGACCATGATGATGCAAGCACCCACAGCGGCTAAGTAGATCCATAGATTCCATGCCGGGTTATCCGTATGGCTAATTCTGCGCGTCATACCCATAAAGCCTAATACGTACAGCGGCATAAAGGCCACGTAGAAACCGATTTGCCAGCACCAGAATGACGCTTTACCTAAACGCTCATTCAAGTGGAAACCTGTCGCTTTAGGGAACCAGTAAGCAAAGCCAGCTAAGTAACCAAATACCGCACCACCAATAATAGTGTTATGGAAATGCGCGATTAAAAACAAACTGTTATGTAGAACGTAATCGGCTCCTGGTAAGGCTAATAGCACACCTGTCATACCGCCTATGGTGAAAGTCACCATAAAGCCTAGCGTCCACAACACAGGTACCGTTAACCGTAGGCGGCCACGGTAGATAGTGAACAACCAGTTAAACAGTTTTACCCCGGTTGGAACTGCAATCACCATAGTCATCACCCCGAAGAAAGCGTTGACGTTGGCACTTGAGCCCATAGTGAAGAAGTGGTGTAACCAAACGATGAAACCTAAAATTGAAATCGCACCGCTCGCCCACACCATAGAGGTGTAACCGAACAAACGCTTAGCCGTGAAGGTTGAGATCACCTCGGAGAAAATACCAAAAGCAGGCAAAATCAGGATGTAAACTTCAGGATGTCCCCACGCCCAAAATAGGTTGATATACATCATGGCGTTACCGCCACCGTCATTGGTGAAAAAGTGGAAATCCATATAACGGTCGAGCGTTAACATGGCTAGCACGGCGGTTAAGATAGGGAATGACGCGACGATCAAAATGTTCGCCCAAGTACAAGTCCAAGTGAAGATTGGCATTTGCATCAGCTTCATGCCGGGGGCGCGCATCTTAAGTACGGTGGCGATAAAGTTCACCCCGGTTAAGGTTGTCCCTATGCCTGAAATTTGCAGTGCCCAGATATAGTAATCGACTCCAACCCCCGGACTGTAAGCCAGTTCTGAGAGGGGGGGATACGCCACCCAACCTGTTTTAGCAAATTCACCTAAACCCAATGAAATATTAATCAGCACAGCGCCAGAGGCGGTCAGCCAGAAACTGAGGTTGTTCAAGAAGGGGAAGGCAACGTCGCGTGCGCCAATCTGCAGCGGCACTACTAAGTTCATTAGACCTATCATAAATGGCATCGCCATAAAGATAATCATGATCACGCCGTGGGCGGTGAAGATCTGGTCGTAGTGTTCTGGCGGCAGATAACCTGCGGCGCCGTTGGTGGCGAGTGCTTGCTGGGTACGCATCATAATGGCATCGGAGAAGCCACGAATGAGCATCACTAAAGCCAACACTATGTACATGATACCGAGGCGTTTATGGTCAACTGAAGTTAACCAATTATTCCAGAGTACACTCCATTTTTTGTGTTTAGTGATCAAGGCTGCGATATACAAACCTACCACTGCGACGACCGCTAGGGTCACCATGATGATGGGCTCGTGATACGGAATCGCATCTAAGCTTAATTTACCGAGAAATGACATGATTACTCCGCCTCCACTTTATGAGTGGATGAGTGCTCTAATGATGAAGGTTCTGTGGATGAGTCTTGTGTTAATGACGGTACAGAAGGTGTTGAGCTATCCATGTCGGCCATGTTCTGTGTATTTTCCATCGCGTGCTCGCCTGCCATATGTGCCATGTCGTGCATACCTTTCATGTCTGCCATGTCAGATGTGTGCTCAGTGCCCATGTGTTCCATGCCTGCGTGCATGTCCATTCCTTCGTGACTTTTCATGCCCTCATGTGAGTCCATGTGCATGTATTGCATCACGATTTGGTCAAACATCCCTTTGCTCACTGAGCCAAAGTATTCAACTGGGTTGTATTCACTCGGTTTAGCCAGTGTGGCATAGGCCGCTGAGTCCAATTTCTTGCCCTGTTGTTTTAACTTGGCTACCCATGCCTCGAAGTCGGCAGGTGTTTGAGTGGCAATCGCTTTAAACTTCATGCCCGCAAATCCGGCGCCGCTGTAGTTAGCCGAGATACCGTCGAAGGTGCCGGGCTCGTTAGCGATTAAATGCAACTTAGTGGTCATGCCCGCCATAGAATAAATCTGGCTGCCTAACTGCGGGATGAAGAAGGAGTTCATCGCAGTGTCAGAGGTGATCTTAAAGTTCACCGGCACATTGGCTGGGAACGCCAACTCATTGACCGATGCCACGCCTTGTTCTGGATAAATGAATAACCATTTCCAGTCCAGCGACACCACTTCAACCGTGACGGGTTTAGCTTCGTGATCTAAAGGTTTGTATGGATCAAGATCATGGGTCGAACCCCAAGTGATCACACCTAGCACTATCACGATCACAATCGGTACTATCCACACTACGGTTTCAATCGCCGTTGAGTGTGCCCATTTAGGCGCATAGATTTCCTGATCACGGCCATCGCGGTATTTCCACGCGAAGTACAATGTCATGGCAATCACAGGGATAACGACAATGAGCATGAGTAGGGTGGCGACGATAATCAGGTGTTTTTCATCGATACCGATTTGGCCCTTAGGGTCCAATACACCGCCATCACAACCCGCGAGCATGAGTGCTAGTGCCGCGATTGCTGCTTTACTTAATTTTCGAATTAACAAAGGAAGATTCCTCTAACCCTAAGGTTTACAACTCTGCCAAGCGTTAACCGGCAGTCGCACTAAGCGGCGTTATCTGAGCGCAAATCCTGAAACCCAAGAGGCATGACACAATAATGTGCCGCCATCCCGAGGCAAATCTAAGATCCGCTTTCAGCGCTTAATGCTTAATTTGAATTTAAAAACAGAGGGTTAAAATGGCGGAGCGCGACAACCGTGGGCGGTATGTTCGAGGGATTCTAGCCTTGGGGGTGCTAAAAAAAGTGAAGCGTTAGTTAAATCGAGATGAATGAAAAATTTGAAGCAGCAGTCGATTAAATGCCATAACTGCAGAATAACGAGGGGATTGAGTAATAACAGGCTGAGCAAACTAGCGCCGATAAACTCGACCAAAAAGCCATTGCTGAGGCTGATTAGTTCGCTAATATCGACACAACCGCCGATCAACACGGATAAAACGTCAGCTACAGGCAGCACAAACAATAACCCGAAAAACAGGGTTAGGTTTGTCATGCTAAAGGTTGAAAACCGAATAATCAGGTTCAATCTTTCAGCAATGAATTGGCTAAGAGCTAATTTCAATTAACGGGTCCGGTTGAACGGGAAAGGGAGTCAGTTGGCAGAACAAAAAATATTCAGCATGCAACTTTTTTATGCGGCAGGAGGATACCAAGAAGCGGCTATTGATTGAAAGCGGATCCCCGCGGTAAAAGGGCTTAAGCGTTAAAAAAACCTTAATTAAAACCAAATTAAAGAAATAAATTTACAAAATTAACCGGAATTTAACTGATTTGGTTCTCATAAAATAAAAATGTGTGAGGCGCTTCATTTATTTGTTTTGGCTAAAGTTGATGTATTGGCTAAGTCATGGGGTGGATGAATACCTCGATAAACTTGCGGGTGTTAGCCAACATTTACTTTTTAGGCGTGCCGAATAGCGCTGCTGTTTTCTCTGACTCATGCGCACATGTTTACATGCTTATTTTTAATGCGAGTAAAGTTTGACTAAGCGGAATTTAGATGGGCATCTCAAATAAAAACATCAAGTTAAAACAATGGTCGTGTCAGTCATTTACGCTATTTACATTAGGTAAAACGATTATTAGACTGTGATTTTATCACTGCCCAGATATCTACTTGAGATTGAGTTAACGAGTAGGGCATTATGATTCTGAATATTGTAACTATGGCAGTTTAAAGGATTACACATAAAGTCAATTACCCCATACCTTAAGGTAAACATTTTCATCGCCTTAGCTTACATAATTGTAGGTAAACTAGGCTTGATGATTGCGTTGCCACCAGGATATTCAGCTGCCATTTGGCCTGCCGCAGGGATTGCCATTGCTGCCTGTATCCTGTGGAAAGAATATGTCCCTTGGGTGGGGGTATTTATTGGTTCGCTACTGATCAACATTAATATTGGCGGGCATATACATTGGGGCTGGTTACCCTTTGCTATCTCGATTGGGTCTTGCATACAGGCTGTGCTTTCTGCCCATATTCTGGGACGGGTCGATCATTTATTCACCTTAGATAATCCCAATACCGTCATTAAATCCTGCTTGAGCTTAGCCTTTACTTGTATTGTGGCGACCGTTTTTGGCAACAGTGCCTTAGTGATCAACGGTACGATTCCACAGTCCGATTTACTGGGTAGTTTAATAAATTGGTGGACTGGGGATTTGCTCGGTGCCGTGATTTTTATCCCTCTGACTATGTTGTTATTTGATAAGCGAGTTATTTGGCGTTCTCGCCGCATTCAGACGGGTGTGCCTTTGCTGGTGGGTTTTTTATTTTGTGTGGGGATTTATTACTACTCAGATATGAATCAGCGCCAACAGTTACAGGATAAGTTTCTGGTTCAATCTAATGCGATTATTAGCAATATTGAAAGTTTTCAAGATGCGAACCTTCAACAAATTGTTGCCTTAGCAAGCTTGTTCGATAATAGCGAGCAGGTTTCTGAGGATGAGTTTGTACAGTTTGGCAAACGCAATATGTTGATGAAGGATGGCTTTAGAGCTTGGTCTTGGTCACCGCTTGTGGCGGCAGCCGATCAGCAAAGTTTTGAGGCATCCATTCGTTCTGTGGTTGGTGGTTCCTACAAAGTGACTCGTCCCGAAGGCTGGCAGGCGAATACTGATGGTTGGCTAGTCCCTGTGATGTATATTCAGCCGCAGATAGGTAACGAAGCGGCCTTGGGATTAGATCTCAATAGTGAGCCGACGCGAGCTGCTGCCATCGCAAAAGTGCGTGCGACGTTAGCACCCGTGATGACAGCCAAGATTCAATTAGCACAAGATCCCAATGGTCCTGGTGGCACTTTACTCATAGCTCCTGCTTTTGACCGATTGGGTAAGATCTCAGGGTTCTGTTCAGCAGTAATTGATTTGCAAGGCATTATTGATGATGTTGATAGTGTAAAAGGCTTGCAGTGGCAACTGACAGATATGAGTGCGGGCGGTACCTTACTTTATAGCAATACTCAAAAATCGTTTCCCGAATTTAGCAGTAAGCTCTTCAGCGATAAAACTGGGCAGTATTTTCAGGCAAACTTGATGTTAGCGGATCGTCATTGGCATATAGTGATTTATCAATCCTATGCGGTGCTGATGGGCGATACTTTTAGCTTATCGCTACTGATGCTGCTGCTCGCCTTTATCACTTGTGCGGTCGTGGGCGGCATGACACTAGTTTCCTCCGGCGAGCGTCAACGTATTGCCGCGAAAGTGACGGAAAAAACCATGGCCTTGTCAAAGGAAATTGCCCGTCGTCAGGCTTTTCAGGCCACTTTAGTCGAAAGCGAGCAAAGATATCGTAATTTGTTTGATAAGGCACCTGTAGGGCATGTGCTTAAACGTTTAGACGATGGTCAATTTGTGGCGATTAACCCTGCCTTTCAAGCGATTACGGGTTATTCACTCGATGAGCTTAATCAACTTTATCCTTGGGATCTTACCCCAAAGCGTTATCAATTAAGTGAAACTGAGCAATTAGAGCGCTTAAAGCAGACGCGCCGTTACGGCCCCTATCAGAAGCATTATTTACATAAAAATGGCCAATTAGTGGCGGTGCGCCTTAACGGGGCTTTAGTAACTGGTGCTAATGGTGAACAGCTTATTTTGTTTATTGTCGAAGATATTACCGAGCAGGAGCGTACCGTTGCGCGGGTAAATCTCTTGGCGCAAGTATTTCAGCAGAGTGGTGAAGGCATCACGATTATGGATGCCAACGATATCATTGTGGATGTGAATAGCGCATTTTCTCAGATCACGGGTTATTCCCGAGAGGACATTATTGGTAAAAACTGCCGTTTTATAGAGGCTGAACGAACGGATAAAAGTATCGATTCTCAAGTCCGTGCTGCCCTCGAGCAAACGGGTTTCTGGCAAGGTGAAGTCTGGGATAGGCATAAACAAGGCTACGATTTCCCGAAATGGTTGATGATGTCTGTGGTGCGGGATGATTCTGGTGCAGTGAGCCACTATATTGGCAGCTTTACCGATATCAGTGAGCGTAAAGTCAGTGAGGAACGCATTCATTTCCTTGCCCATCATGACTCTTTGACCTTATTGCCTAATCGACTGAGCTTGCAGTCGCGCCTCGAAGTGGTGTTTAAGGATGCTCTGGTATCCCACAGCCAAATAGCGGTAATGTTCATCGACATGGACCACTTTAAAAATATCAACGATACCTTGGGCCACCATGTGGGCGATCAACTGCTGCTAGAGGTGGCCCGACGTTTGAAATACATCGTTGGTGATAATGATACTGTGGCGCGTTTGGGGGGCGATGAGTTTGTGGTTGCCTTGTCCGATACGAACCATGATGAAGTGGCCAGTTTAGCCGAGGCGCTGCGCAGTGGTTTGAGTCAAACCTATGTGATTAATAATCAAGCATTACATTCATCGCCAAGTATAGGGATCAGTTTATTCCCCAATGATGGTGACAGTGTTGAAGCCTTGATGAAAAATGCTGATATGGCCATGTACCGCGCAAAAGCGGCTGGACGCAATAACTATCAATTCTTTACTGCGGCAATGAACACCTTGATCACTGAGCGCCAGCATATTGAAACGGGCCTGAGGCAAGTGTTAGCAAACGACGAATTGCGGCTGCATTATCAGCCACAAATTGATATTAGAAGCGGGCAAGTGGTCAGTGTCGAAGCGCTTGTGCGCTGGCAGCATCCCGAATTTGGCATGATAGCGCCTGACCGTTTTATTCCCATAGCCGAAGAGATCGACATGATCATCCCAATTGGCCAATGGGTGTTAGAAACGGCGATGGCGCAACTTGCTGTCTGGCGCGCAGCGGGTGCCACTGAGTTGCGAATGGCGGTGAATCTGTCGGCACATCAACTTCGTAAGGATACGATAGTCGCCGATATTACCAATGTGCTGGTGAAGCATAAGTTGGGCAAAGGAGCGCTGGAGCTGGAGATCACCGAGAGTGTGGCGATGCAATATCCTGAGCAGAATGCGCGCCTATTAGCGGAATTACGTCAACATGGTATCGAACTCGCCATCGATGATTTTGGTACAGGATATTCCTCTTTATCCTATTTGAAACTCTTGCCCTTAGACAGGTTAAAGCTCGACCGATCCTTTGTGAAGGATATTGAGACCGACTCGAATGATGCAGCCATTAGCGCTGCAACTATTTCTATGTCCCATGAATTGGGGTTAACTGTGGTCGCTGAAGGGGTTGAAAACGAGGCGCAATTGGTATTATTGTCGAGTATGGGGTGCGACTTAGTGCAAGGGTTTTACTTTAGTAAACCCTTAGCGGCAGAAGAGTGTTTCCGCTTTATCCAGCGTAATTTATAACGGCAGAGTGTTGTTGTTTTTCTAATGCTGGCGCAGAGTTGGACTATACTTGAGTTCGCATTATGCATGCGTTAATCAAAATACTAAGGATGGTTTTATGCAAGTCATCTTCACTAAAGGTACTCAGCGTTATGGCCAGTTGCGCTGTGTGCGCATGGACGGTAGTGCGACCCAAACCCAAATGCCAGAACAAGGTATAGCACCTCACGATATGATCCACTATGTGGTTGAAAAACGCCTGCATATTCAAGGCGCTTTCTTCTCGCAGATCAGAGCTGGCGCCGATATCAGCTTTACCTTAGAGCATAATGAAACCTCCCGCGCCATCGCTGATAAAACGGAGGTGTGGCAAACCGAATCCATAGTTGAGACCCTGCAGTCGCTACTGTGGTCGGGTGAAACGCCAACCTATGACGGCTTTATTTATCTGTTAGAGCAAGCCTGTAGCAGTCGAGACTTAGCCGTTCCTACTGTTAACCAAACAGATTTTGATCATATTCTCAATGAGATTATGGATTTGAGTGTTGAGTGGCAGGGAATGGGTGAAGGTCAGTCCTTGACCTTGAAGTTCTGATCTATTGATTAGGGCGGTGAGTGGCTAAATACCTTCCCCTAAAAAGACTTTGGTATAGCGCGGCTGGATCCAAGCGCTATCACCTTTGTTTATGCCAAGCTGTTTAAATTGCACTTTAGATAATTCAACATGGATCAGTTGGTTATCTAGCTCAGTTAGGACTTCTAATCTCACTGCAGGGCCAACTATGGTCACTAAGTCTAAACTGACTTTAAGGGCATTTTCAGTTGGTTGTGTCAGTACTTCGATTTCGTGTGGACGAACATAGGCCAAGCCTTGTTGCTCTTCGCTAATCGTGTGTTCAGGTGAGGGAATGTGGATATTGCCTATAGTGCTATGCCCTTGTTTTACCCGGGCATGAAATAGGTTCACATTGCCAAGAAACTCGTACACAAAAGGATTGCTTGGATTATCATAGACTTCTTCTGGCGTACCTTGCTGCTCGATACGACCTTGATTCATCACCACGATTTTGTCTGCGACTTCGAGTGCTTCTTCCTGATCATGGGTCACAAATACGGTAGTGACATTAATCTCATCGTGTAAGCGTCTTAACCAGCGGCGTAATTCTGCGCGGACTTTTGCATCGAGCGCGCCAAAGGGTTCGTCTAACAGTAGAACCTTAGGTTCGACCGCAAGCGCGCGGGCGAGTGCGATGCGTTGCCTTTGACCGCCTGAAAGTTGTGATGGATAGCGATTAGCAGTCCAATCTAATTGGACGAGTTTGAGTAATGAATGCACCTTATCGGCAATGTCTGCCTTACTCGGACGTGTCTTTCGTGGTCTGACTGTGAGTCCATAGGCGACATTTTCGAATACAGTCATATGTTTAAACAGGGCGTAATGTTGGAATACAAAACCGACACCGCGTTCACTCACATGCTGTGTGGTGATGTCTTCGCCATTAAATCTGACTATGCCACTGTCGGCCTGTTCGAGTCCGGCAATAATCCTGAGTAAAGTTGTTTTGCCTGAGCCGGATGGGCCTAAAAGGGCCGTCAGCTCTCCGGTTTTGATCTCTAAATTGACCGAGTCTACGGCAACAAAATCACTAAAACGCTTATTAACTTGTTGAATGTGTATGCTCATAATGCTCTGTTCCCAAGGACGTTGCGTTTAGTTAATTTGATGTTTGCGCTCATCTTTCCACTCCACGAGGCTTTTCAGCACGATAGTGACCAGTGCTAAACCTGTGAGCAGGGATGACACGGCAAACGCGGCCGTAAACATGTATTCGTTATAAAGCACTTCTATGTGTAGCGGCATAGTATTGGTCTCACCGCGAATGCGTCCAGAGACCACTGCTACCGCCCCAAACTCGCCCATAGCACGGGCATTACACAGGATCACGCCGTAGAGTAAGCCCCACTTAATGTTCGGCAGTGTGACGTACCAAAAGGTCTTTAAACCACTGGCACCTAGGGTGAGTGAGGCCTCTTCTTCATCTTTGCCCTGTTGCTGCATCAGTGGGATGAGTTCACGGGCAATAAAGGGTAAAGTGCCGAACATGATGACAATGACTATGCCCGGAACGGCAAAAATCACTTTTAAATCATGGGCAGCAAGCCAAGGCCCAAACCAGCCTTGGGCACCGAAGAGGATCACAAAAATCAGCCCGACCACTACGGGTGAAATGGCGAAGGGCATATCGATTATCGAGATCAGTATGGTTTTGCCTCTAAACTCAAATTTAGCAATGGCCCAAGCGATGGCGACACCAAAAATAGCATTAGTGGGTACAACAATAATTAACACTAACAAGGTGAGGCGAATGGAAGCGAGCGCATCGGGATCGGTCACGGCTTGCCACCAGACCTTGAGACCCGCTTCGAAGGCGCCGTAGAGCACAACCGCTAATGGCAAAACCAGAAACAGTGCGAGAAAGCTTAATGCGATCCCGATTAAACTCCACTTTATCCAAGGAGCCTCAGTAGTAGCGTGATGATTTACAGTCGATATTTGGCCCATAGACTTAACCTCTTTTACTCGCCCACCACTGTAGGCTATTAATTAATAACAATAAGAGGAAAGCTGCTGCGAGCATGACCACTCCGATAGCCGCAGCGCCGTTATAGTCATATTGCTCAGCTTTGGACACTATCAGTAGCGGAGTAATTTCGGTGCGATAGGGCAAATTGCCCGAGATAAAAATGACGGAACCATATTCGCCCACTGCACGTGCAAAGGCTAAGGCGTAACCCGTTAATAATGCAGGTAATACCGCAGGTAGGATCACTCTTCTTATGGTGGTTAATCGATTAGCACCGAGGGATGCTGAGGCTTCTTCAAGTTCCTTTGAAAAGTCTGCTAAAACCGGTTGCACTGTTCGCACGACAAAGGGCAATCCAATGTAAGTTAAGGCGATCACAACACCAATTTGACTGTAGGCGACTTTAATGCCCCATAAATGTAAATATTGACCTACCCACCCGGTAGTCGAATAAAGCGTTACGAGCGCGATACCTGCGACAGCCGTCGGTAAGGCAAAAGGCAGATCGACTAAAGCATCGACGACTTTTTTACCAAAAAATTGATAACGTACTAACACCCAAGCGACGAGAGTCCCAAAAATGGCATTAATGCTGGCGCCAATAAAAGACGCCGTAAATGACAGCTTGTATGAGGCTACAACCTGAGGATGACTAATTGCGACCCAAAAGTCAGCCCAACTCATTTGCAGCGTAAACAGAACTAATCCGGCTACAGGAATAAGAAATAGCAAACTTAAATATAAAACTGAGAAGCCTAAGGTAATACCAAATCCAGGTAGCACAGATTTTATGACAACCTTGCTCATATCATTATTCCGTCGCGAGATAAGTGAAACCAATGGGCGGTTTCGTATGAGTGAAACCGCGTAAAAGATTACTTGCTAATCTTGGTTAAAATAGAATCGAATTGACCACCATCATTAAAATGAGTTTTTTGTGCTTTGTTCCAGCCACCAAAAACCTCATCAATGGTAAAGAGCGTCAGTTGTGGAAACTTGTCTTTGTATTGCAACGCAATGTCTGGGTTTGTCGGGCGATAAAAGTGTTTTGCTGCTAGGTGTTGTGCTTCATCAGTATAGAGATGTGCTAGGTAAGCTTCTGCTAACTTACGTGTCCCTTTGCGATCGACATTTTTATCTACCACTGTCACTGGTGGCTCAGCAAGAATGCTGACACTTGGAACAATGATTTCAAATTCACCTTTTCCTAACTGCTCAACAGATAATATGGCTTCATTTTCCCAAGCGATGAACACATCGCCAATTTTACGCTGTACAAAGGTATTGGTTGCGCCACGGGCGCCAGAGTCCAGCACAGGTACGTTTTTATAAATCTGAGTGACAAACTCTAACGCTTTTTCTTCTGAGCCGTATTGCTTCAGTGCATAACCCCAAGCGGCAAGATAGTTCCAGCGCGCCCCGCCTGAAGTCTTAGGATTTGGGGTAATGACTTCTACACCTTCACGAACTAAGTCATTCCAGTCATGGATATTTTTGGGATTTCCCTTGCGAACCAATAGCACTATGGTCGAGGTATAGGGCGAGCTATTGTGTGGCAGGCGACTTTGCCAATTTTCAGGAATTAAATCCGCTTTTTGCCTTAATGCATCAATGTCATAGGCCAGTGCCAGAGTGACAACATCCGCTTCTAATCCATCGATAACTGAGCGAGCTTGCGAGCCTGAACCACCGTGAGATTGACGTATGGTTGGGGCTTTATGGCCTTGTTTTTGCCAGTATTGGCTAAAGAGTTGGTTATATTCCCGATAGAATTCACGGGTTGGATCATAGGAAACATTCAATAGCGTATCTTCAGCGAGTGCGAGAAAACTAGTAGAGGCCAAAACTAAGGTGAGTGTTGCTTTTTGTAGGTGAGATAAAATATTCATACCGAAATCCTCATATTATTTAATAAGGCTTCCGGTTGACCGGTCAGCGATGTGGTCTAACTGTGTTGATTGGGTGGTAAATTTCGTTTTTATTTCGACGGCGTAACTTGGTCTAAACGAATTTTTTCTTTCTTTTCTAATTGCACTAATTTCCCATGGTGAAAGGTTAATTCCACTGTCCCAAACTCAATTCTACCCAGTAGTTTTTCTAAACTATTGACGAGCACGGGGATCACGGTTTGTAGATCTTCTTTGGTTGCCATATAAGTCCTCATGTAAGTGGTTTTTGACAACGTAATTGGAATTATAATCAAATATTGATAACTAAAAAGTTACATTTTGCGATTTGATATTCTTTTATGTAATAAGTGTGTCTTTTGTGTGTTTGAGTTTGTGAGATCGTTAGACAGGCTCTGAGTTGCACTTTCTATTTGATAGATAAGATTACCAATAAGCACATCAATGAGGGGCCACTGTCCATGTCCGGAATCGACATTAATGTGGCCACTTAACCCTAAGTTGATTGTTGGGAATCCCAATTTTTTTGCCAGTTTTGCAGCTTGATTAAAGGGCATCCAAGGATCGTTTTCACTGGCAATGACAAGCCCAGTGACACCTAAGGGATGTCTTGGCAACAAGTGTTTGATCGTTTGAGTGCCATCGTGTTCAGGCAGAATGTGTCCATTCTCAGAAAATCGTGCTGGTGATGCTGGCGCGACTAAAATAGCTGCTGCTACCCGCTGTGGATGATGAGCGATGGCAAGGCTTGTCGCTAAACAGCCAAAACTGTGGGCGAGGATGAGGATTTCACCTTCGATTTGATCGATTGCGCGGCAAATGGCATTGGCCCAGATATGAATCTTAGGCTCCAATAGTGGTAAGTCATTGACCCATATAGCTGATTCATATTTTTGTGCAATCCAACTTTGCCAATGTAAAGGGCCGCTACCACCAAACCCTGGCACAATTAATAAGGTTGCCATATTTTATCCTCCAAGATGTGAGTTTATAAGAGAGCCAAATGACGACCGGATGAAGCCAGTTTGACTCGCACTCTGACTATATCTACAAATTTGGTTATTAAAATTGTTATTTGTAGTCCATTTTGGAATATGAGATATATTTAGGATCTTAACTCTGGAGGAAGTTGCCTTTGTGAGGTGATGTTACAGATAAATAATCCATAAAAATGCCCAGTAAGAGGGTGAGTCTTCTGGGCACTCGTTTTCAGTTTATATCTTGTTATTCCCTATGACGGCGTTCTTGGCTTTGAGTTGATCGACCTTGGTTATGTTCTACCGAGCGAGCGGTTTGCGCATTTTGGCGTGGCTCACTTTGTCTCACTCTCACTTCTTCGTGTTGTCTAGGCGCAGCTTGTCTTGGTTGTTCAATCCGTTGTGGCTCTGTACGTCTTGTTTCAGGTCGTGGCGTTTCAACTCTTGGGGTCATAGTTCTTGGTTTTTCTTGCCTTTGTGACTGTGCCCTTTGTTGATCGATATTACGCGGTTGCGGCTCACGAGTTTGATATTGCCTTTGCTGAGGCTCCTTTGATGGCATTGGCTTTGACTGCACGGGTCTTGATTGCATGTCATTACGCTCCTTGTGGGTTGGTGTTTGTACCATAGGGGCGGAGCGACGTTCCTTTAACTCGGCTTGCGTTTTCTGATAACTCGGCGTGCGGTTATCACGTTCACGGCTGACGCTGTGATAGTCCTTATTGTCACGACTCTTATGACCCTGATTACTCATATTGCCCTGATTGCTATGGGTATCTTGGCGTTCTTTTGACTTCGAATATTGGCTATTGAAGTGCTGTTTACTGCCGCTTGAGTGTGAATCTCTGCCGCGATATTTATCATCATGGTAATAGCGTTGTTTCACCACTGGATTGTGATAACTCACACCGCGTCTATGTTCGGGTTTATGTTTCCAAGGTTGTGCGCCATGGCTAACACTGTATCTTTCCCGTGGGCGATATCGGTGTGAATGGCGATAGTCGATCACCACCACTTTATGGTTGTGCCAGTGGAACGAACTGAAGAAGTAGTTAAAGGAAATATGGATGCCCGGTGACCAGTAGAAATGGGTATGACTCGGACGATAGGGGTAGCCAGCATAGCCGCCAAATTTCCAATATACAGGTGGATAAGCCACACCCCAACGCCATGTGCCGTAAACCACGCGTGGATCGTAATAGGGGACGTAGACGATTTCTCGCTTAGCGGGTTCTATGATGATCTGATTGTTGGCGCGGGTAATTGCCATGTTATCCATGTCCGCTAAGCTATTCGCTTTATCAGCCTGTTGTCTTAGGGACTGAATGCTGTTCATCACTTGGCCTTCATCTTCTAAGAAGGCTTCACCGAGTCTTTGAGTCCATTCGAGATCTTCACTCATTTTTTGCAGCAGAGTCGGGAAGGCCAGCAAGGCTTTGACGCTCGGGTCCCAGTCCTGATCTTCGGCTTGCGACATAATTTGGTCGATCGATGATTTGGGGCGCTGGGTTAACCAACGCTGTGCCTGCACTATTTCGAGTGGATAAGTTGAAGCGATAAGTATGTGGGTCAGTAAGCTATCGGGATACAGGGCAATAGGCGCCAGCATTTGTTCGAGTTCGGCTTGGCTTGCCGCTGTGCTCGATCCTTGGCTCGCAGATATGCCCGCAGCCTGTGCTGTGGTAGTGAAAGGCAAGGCCACTAATGCCGCCGTTAACACTAGCCAATTCCATCGATGTAGTCTGTTCATGGTTTGCTCCAATAATCCTGTTCGAGGATGTTATGGGCATATTAGGCGTGTGAATATGAACATAAGCTGAAAGTGTTTTGCGGTTAAATATTTATTTATAGCCAAGTTTTAAGAGAAGAAATAAATCTATCACATTGAAAATAAAGACTTAAACTGAGTGTGCAAAGCTGATGCTAAATTTGGCACCACCTAAGGTTTCTGAACGAGAGACAGAAATTCTGCCGTTATAGCTGTCGACTAAATCGCGCACGATAGCAAGCCCAATACCATTACCTTGAAGGTAGGAGTCTGCGCGAATACCACGTTCAAAGATTTGATTTTGCAGGGCTTCACTGATCCCTGGGCCATCATCTTCGATACAGATTAGCAGTTGATAGGCATCGCCTGTGAGCGTTAATGTCACCGTAGACTTCGCGGCTTTACAGGCGTTGTCGAGTAAATTGCCTAGAATTTCAGTCAGATCTGCTTCATCCCCCTTGAATACTGCGTGTTCTACCATCTCGCCGCTGAGATTGATTTGTGGCTCTCGATAAATTTTAGCTAATGTGCGTAATAACTTAGCGGCGACTTCATCGACACGAATACCTAAATGCCACGAGGCCGCCGCTGCGGTTTGGGCGCGTTTTAGCTGGTGGCCAATGATCCTGCTGATCACTGATACTTGCTCACTGGAGGATTCGCTTAAGTCGGCCTGACTCTTGATTACCGCCAGTGGTGTTTTGAGGCTATGGGCTAGGTCGGCCAAGGCATTACGATAGCGTTTTCGTTGGGTTTGTTCGGTATTGAGCAAAATATTAAGCTGCCGAGCAACCGCTTGTAATTCAGTGGGGTACTGGCTACTTAGCTGCATCGACTTACCTTGCTCGACGGAATGTAGCTCTTGGGTAAAGCGTGCTAAAGGCCGCAACGTCCACAGTAACCAACTCAATTGAAACACTAACATGACTAACATTAAGATCAGCAGCCAAGTCCAAAGCTGTTGATTAAACTGATCAATTTGCTGCTGAAATTCTCGCTCGTCTTTAATAATGTGGATTGTCACAGGCACGTTTTGATTTTGGCTGGCAAAACTGACACTAAAGCTATAAATCAAATGGAGTTGATCGGCGAGCTCGATTTGCTCAAATGCGCTTTGACCCGTGGCTGGGATGGTAAAATGTGGCGGTGGCGTAATCCCCATAAAAGATTGCGAATGCCACACTATATCTTGTTTGCCGCTGGCGTCTTCAGTGGTTGCAATGGCATACAGCCCTGATTGAATGAGGTTAAAACGATTCTCTAACACTAACTCTGGGATGGAGATTTGTTTGTTTTCGACTTCAGTCACCGCGAGAATCGAATAGACATAGGCACTGAGTTCATTCTTGGTTGCGCTTTTAACTTGTTCGGTAAAGGCATCGTTTAAGGCAACGCCGATCAAAGGCAATAACACTAAGATAAATAATAGCGCGCTGGCAACTAAGCGTGCTTTTAGGGAGTTCAACACTTGCCACGCCATGGCGCGTTTACTCATCGGCTGCTTGCCCGGACGTTAACGCTTTTAGGCGATAACCTTGGCCGCGCAGAGTTTCAATTAAGTTGTATTGATTATCTGGGTCGAGTTTTTTGCGTAACCGGCGGATAAAGACTTCGATGACGTTAGAATCTAAATCAAAATCCTGATCGTAAATATGCTCTGTGAGTACAGTTTTTGATTTGACTTCGCCCTGATGCAACATAAAAAATTCGAATAGCTTGTATTCAGAACCACTGAGATTAACCAGTTCTTCGCCTTTACGTACTTCTAGACTGCTGGTGTTAAGGCTAAAGGGGCCGTTGTAGATCAGGGGGCTGGCCTTACCGGCGGAGCGACGGATCAGGGCTTTTAGTCGTGCGATGAGTTCTTGGGGATGGAAAGGTTTCGTCAGATAGTCGTCGGCACCGGCATCGAGTCCTTCAACCTTATCTTGCCAACTGTCCCTTGCGGTTAAAATCAGGATAGGAAAGTCGCGTTTTTGTTCACGCACGCTACGGATCAAGGCGATACCATCGAGTTTAGGTAAACCTACATCGATAATTGCTGCATCATAGTTGTATTCGAGCGCTTGAAATAAGCCTTCTTCACCATCACTCGCCACATCGATACTGTAATGGGCATCGAGGAGATGTTGCTTTAAGTTAGTCTGTAGTTCTATATCATCTTCAACTAGTAACAATCGCATCGTTAGTTCCTCGAGACTCGGCCCGTTGCGGCATCTACTGAAACAGAAAATACTTGGCCATCATTATTGAGGATTTTAATACGATATCCCGATCCGCTGGATTGTACGCTCAATACTTTGCCTTGAAATTGTCGTTGCGCCATTGCCACCGCTTGATCAGGGCTATTGACCGCTAGACGACGCTGCTCATTCTTCGCACCTTGGTTACGAGGCTGATTGCGATCATCATGTCTATCATTACCTGCTATGCAACCAAAGGAGGCTGATAAGCAAGTGATTAGGGCCAAGGTCAAACCAAGTTTCATATCGGGTACCCGCAATGTTCAGCGATCTTAAGTTAATGAGTGAGATGGATAACTTATCGAGTCGACTAAGAATACCTCATCACCTTAACAAACACATAGAGATCAGCCAATTGGTTGGCACAATTCCTTCAAAATTAACTCTGGCAGTTATTTTGTTATTCGTGACAGAACTGAAGTTCTGTTGGCGAGTCTATCTCTATGCTCGCGCTTGTATCGTTTAAGTTTTGTGAGTGTTACCCATTCCAGATGAACTCGGGCTGAACGTATCTTCTGGCTGAGAACAGTGGGCGTTGATGTTCAGCTTATGTTCACCTTCATTGCACTTTAATAGCTCCAATTTGAACGGGTTATCCATAGGATATTCAAGATGAACATACTCAATAAGCAAGATATGGCAGCCACAGTTAATATTAAGCTGTTTATGGCAACGGCTATTGCTGCGCTGTTTTTAGCGTCATCTGTCGCTAGCGCTCAGCCCCGCGAACTGGAGTCATCGCAAAGCTTAACGCCATTTACTGCAGCCAGCGTTGGTATTGCCAAAAAAGCAGAAAATAGCGAGCAAGCTGCTGAGCAGGAACAACAAGCTTTAGCTTTGTTACAACAAGCCGCGCCCGCAAAAAATGTCACTGAAGTCGCCGCTGCGGCCGTGAAATCCTTGGCGCCAGCCTTATCATCCAAAGCGCCGACTGCAAACCGAGTGCAACTTATGGGCGCCTCGCCGATGACGCGTGAGCAAGTAACAGCGAAACATGCGAGCCAAGGGATTCCGAGTTCGAGCGCGACCAGTGAAGATCCCTACCGCGCACCTGTGTATCACAGCTTTTCGATTTTTGATGCCAGCAGTCGTTTGTTTGAAGACTTTGACTACGATGGGTTTTATCAAACGTTTAGCGTGACCTTCGACGTTGATGTCAATGGTTCATATCTTAATGAAAGAGCTGATTTATTTGCCGAGCTTTATCTCAGTCGTGATGGTGGCCCTTGGGTGCATTACTACACCACAGACGTATTTACCATTTACGGCGATTCGACACAGGACGATTACGAAGTGTTGACCACGCTCTACACGGGTTATGCGACGGATCACTATGATGTGTTGATTGATGTGTATGAAGTGGGTTACAGCGATATTGTTGCGACCATTAGCGCCGATGAGACCGATAGTTTGTATGCGCTGCCATTGGAAAGTAGCGATCGAGACAGAGAGCCCGACATTATCGTTGTTGAGGAAAGTGGCGGCGCCTTCTCAGTATTAGGTTTGTTATGTCTTAGTTTGTGTGCGGGGCTGCGGTTGAATCGAACTCGAGTCTAATCGCCCTTATTTCTCTCGGTGTTTATCTGCGGTAAATAGGGCTAGTATGGATGAGTTATTTTAACTAAATGGAGAAAGACATGATTGCTCAAGGTCAAACATTACCTGCTGCCACATTAGGTCAACTGACTAAAGATGGCATGGTGAATCACCAAGTTACCGAATTGTTCGCGGGTAAAAAAGTCGTATTGTTTGCAGTGCCAGGTGCTTTTACTCCAACGTGTTCTGAAGCGCATTTACCTGGCTATGTGGTATTAGCCGATCAATTTAAAGCGAAAGGCGTGGATTTGATTGCCTGTGTTGCTGTGAACGATGCCTTTGTGATGAAAGCGTGGGGCGAAGCACAAAATGCCTCTGAATTAATGATGTTAGCCGATGGCGATGCCAGCTTTACTAAAGCCGTAGGTTTAGAGATGGATACTGCCGGTTTTGGTGGCGTGCGTTCACAACGTTATGCCATGATCATCGATAATGGTGTAGTGACTCTACTGAATGTAGAAGAGCCAAAGGCTTTTGAAGCCAGTAAAGCTGAAGTTGTTTTGGCTGCTATCTAAGCGTATTTAAGACATGAAGTTTGGATGTGACCAAAGCCAGCCATTGATTGGCTGGCTTTAACTAAATCAATTTATTGTACGATTTGAATGTTGTCTGCATCTATGGTCACTTCAGACCAATCTTTATCCACTTCACCACGAATAATGACCTGAGTCTCAGGTGTTACTGTGTTGCCGCGCCATAAATCATCATCAATTTCGACCTTAATATCACCCGTAGCGTCACGGAAAATATAATCATCGTGTCCAATGGAAGAAATGATATGGCCCGTTAACTCAATTTGGGCGTCATCACTGGCATTGAGCGCGCTCACCACATCATGAATCACTTGTCTTGCGCTCGGCCCTTGGAAGCCACCCTGTATTTGAGGTTCACCCGTTGTAGGTTGAAAGCCTGCTTGGCTGGCCATAGTCGTGAATGAAAGTGCCATTGCGAAAACGGTAAGAGTCATTTTATTCATCTGTTTGTCCTTTCTATGGTTTTATGTAACTCAGCCTCAATGGCTATTACAGTGTTGCGAGCATAGTGCCAAGACAAGCGTGAAGCGGTTGTGAAGATTGGGTTTGCAACTCAGAATTTGCTAAAACGAGGTCATTTATCCAAGATAACTTCAGTTAATGGGCATTATCTATAAACTGAACATAAGCCTGATAGCTAGCACCATCGTTTTGGGTTGAAAATGCCCAGCCCATTCGCTCGCAAATACGTTCAATAATAATTAATCCGCAGCCATAGCCTGATGTATCAGTACTTTGAGTGCTTAGTGGATTCAGTATCCATAATTGGTTGCTTTGCATCGTAATTTCAATGTTTCCGGCACTGTAATTGAAAGCATTTTTAATTAAATTACCTATCACTATGTCAATAAAGCTCAGTGGCGCCTTGATGCTCAAGCAATCTTTAAGCGTTAAGCTGTAGGTGATTTCTTGCTTGGCAAAGTGCTGCGCCAATTCAGCTAAAATGTGTTCAAGGCGTGGTGCTAAATCAATTTGGCTGTAGTGCTGGGATTCAATGTCTTCTTTTCCGAGAAGTAAAAAGGCCTCGGTGAGCGTTTTCATTTGATGCCCTGCGTAATCAATACGTGTAATGGCTTTTTTGACCATTAATTGTTGAGCCTCGGTTGTCGCATTGGGGATTTTTTTGAGCAATTCTACCGAACCTTGGATCACCATAATGGGCGTGCGTAGTTCATGGGAGGCAAAACGGCTAAATTCTTGTTCCCGAGTGAAGTAGGCGGCAATTTTAGCTTTGTTGCTTAATAGGGTTTGCTCAATCTGGCGGGTTTCACGGTATGAAGTACTCGGTGTTGATGTTGGTCTTTTTGGTGATAGTTGATTGATTTTATTTTCAATCTCAGCAAGTGGACTGGATAGCAGACGTACAAAATACAATCCATACGCCATGATAAACAGGAGCAAACCGATCCCCATAATAGAGATCAAAATGTGCATTCTATCTTCATAGCTATCAAGGAAATCGTCCGCGTCATCCTTATAAACCACATACAACAGCCCTTGCCCAGAAGGATGAGCGGATATTAAAAAGTGTTTATCTTCGTCACCCAGTTGATGTTCGTAAAATCCGGTATTTTGATAAGGTTGCAGCCAAGCTGGTACAAACTCTTTGCTCCAATATGTTTTCAATTCATTGATATCGGGGAGCTGTGCTTTATCACCAAACCTTTGATAATTCTTTAGATATTCGCGAGTCTCTGTGGCCAGCGTTTGCTCGAGGCTAATCTTCTCAATTTGTTCTTCGGCGATATAAATGAGGCTCCAAAAAATGGCAAACATCAAGCTAGTTAATACTAAAAAAGTGAGGCGGATTTTTTTATATAAACTCGGAAATTGCTCAGGGGATAAGTCGGTAACCTTGGCCATGGATAGTCTCTAATTTTGAGTCTGAAAAACCTTTATCGAGTGCACTGCGTAAGCTGTATATGTGGCTGCGAAGTGAATCACTCGAAGGTGCATCATCTCCCCATACTGTATCTACCAATTGCTCTTTACTCACGATAGCGGGCGCATGTTTTAGTAACAGTGAAAGAATGGTGCGCTGAATTTTACTGAGCTTAATTTCTTTACCAGCACGGGTAACTTGATGGGTTTGCAAATTTAAACTGATATCACTGAAGCGCAAAATACCCACATCTAAACGTGGGCCACGATTATGCAGTGAATGTAGTCGTAAGCATAATTCTTCCATCGCGAAAGGTTTATTTAAAAAATCATCCCCACCTGATGTAAAAGAATCAATTTTATCCTGCAGACTATCTTTGGCGGTTAAAAATATAATCGGTGTATTACAATAAATTTCTTCACGCAGTTTTTTGACCGTATTAATACCGTCTAATTTAGGCATCATAATATCCATTATGATGACATCGTAATGGTTTTGTTGAATCAAATTGATTGCACTTTCCCCGTGATATGCACAGTCGGCAATAATCCCCTCTAGGGTTAAATAATCCATGATTGTTTCAATAACATCATGATTATCATCAACAATTAATACTTTCATAGGTTAATTCATTTCTTCACATTTGCTTGACGATCTTCATACTAAGATGCCCAGCACTGATTTAACAAGACAAAATAGGGAAGAAAATGAATAAACTCTTAGTCTGTATTACGGCCATTTTGCTGGCAGGTTGCGGTGGTAATGATTCATCAACAGATACCTCTAAACCCGATCCTATCGTTCCACAACCTACGTTACCCGCAAAAATTAACGGTACAGTAACAAATATTGCTTCTGACAATAATTCGATTACGGTCAATGGATATAACGTCAATATCGCTAATGCTAAGATTCACTATGGTCAACAGCCGTTAGAGGTTAATGCCATTCAAATGGGGATGAGGGTCAAAATTGATAATGAAGGCCAACAGGCTAAAAATGTCATATTAGATCCAAGCCTTGTGGGTGAAATCAGTTCCGTTAATCAAAATACTATTGCCGTTAATGGGATTAATTTAGTCGTTAAACCAGCGGACGCTACCCAGTATAAAGTAGGCGATTGGGTGGCGGTAAATGGTTACCCAACGGTAATGGGAGAATGGCAGGTTAATTCTATAAACCTTATCCCCAATTTTGCGTTTGCTGAAATAGAGGGACGTGTCTCTGGATTAAACAAGGCCACGCAACAATTCAATATCGGTTCGGCAGTGATTAATTATGCCAACGCACGTTTAGAAGGCAGCTTACAGGAAGGCGCATGGGTCGAAGTGGAAGGCCAGCAAAGTGGTGCTTCATTTTTGGCCTCTGAAGTCGAGGTGGAAGATACGGCGTCTTGTAACGATATGGAGCTAGAAGGGACTATTACTTGGGTCAACCAAGATAAAACGCAGTTTGAGCTTAATGCCCGTACTCGACTCTATGTCACTACAAATACTCAATTTGAAGATGGCAAGCAAGCTAACTTGGTTGAAGGCAAGTTAGTCGATGTAGATATTCAATCTATGCCGCAGGGTTTATGGGCCAGAGAAGTTGAATTTGAAACATCACATGATAATGGTGGAATACCTCCAACCTTAGGTAAAAAGTTCGAGCTAGAAGGTCTGGCGACACTGACCACCAATAATCAGCTACAAATTAATGGATTTACATTTGATATTGATGCCAGAACTCAATTCGATGACGGTTTAACCTTAGCGACACTTGACCAAAAATGGATTCAAATAGAAGGTGTTGAACTTGCAGATAACCAGTGGTTAGTGAAAGAAATTGATCTTGAAGTGCGAAGCAATGAGCTTGATTTGTCGGGTTTAGTGATGCAAAAGACCTTGTGGGGCTATCAAGCGACTGATGCTTCATTAACGCCATTTGAAGGCAAATGGGTTGATGTCGAATGTCAGTTCGATGGCTCTAATATCCACAATTGTCGAATCGACGATTAAACACAAATAGAGAAATTAAGTGAATAAACGTGCGGTTTTAGGCCGCACGGTTTATTTGGCTTTGCCCAATCCCCAAGCTGGTTTCAATATCTTCTACACTCTGCTGTACTTCTTGGGCGATGACTTCACTCTGTTGTGAACTGGTTTGTGCCTGCTCTTTTAAGCTATCCATAGTGCGCACAAATTGATCGAGATAATCGACTTGCTCCTTGGCATTGAGCGAGCCTTGTTTAGCGGTATTGGCCATGTCGCTCGCTTGGTTTTGCACCGTTTGCGCCACTTGCCATAGGCTTTGAGCGCGCAGTTTTTGGCTGCTGGTGGCCTGTGCTATGCCATCGACACTCTCACTGAGGGCATGATTCGATTGGGTCAGTTGCTGCAGAATCTTCACGATTTCGTTTAAAGACACTTGGGTGCGCTGACTTAAATTTCGCACTTCATCGGCAACCACGGCAAAGCCGCGACCTTGCTCTCCCGCCCGCGCAGCTTCAATGGCGGCATTGAGGGCGAGTAAGTTAGTTTGTTCGGCGATATTGCCAATTACATCAATGATTTTCGACACATCCGTCACTGAGTTATTCAGGCTTTCAAGGGAAGCATGGCAAAGGCCAACGGCGGTTTGCGTCTGCTCAGTTGCGCTCAATACCGCCTCGGCTTGTGCTTGACTCGACTGCATTTGGCGCATGGTTTCGGCGGCGCTGTCTTCCACAAGCGCCGAAGTGTGGCTCACCTCATTGGCGAGGCTGCGGATATGCTCGGTCTGTGTTTGCGTATCGGCCACAATCGTTTGGGTATGCTCTGTGTGTTGTGATAGCTGAGTAATGCGCGCCACCAGTTGGCTTAATGATTGAGAAACCTTAGTGATTTGCTGGCGCTGTGCCTCGTCTTCCTGTTCAAACCTGTGCAGTAACTGGTTGAAATGACCTGCGATTTGGCCCGTCTCGCAGCGACGATTAATGTCTAAACGCTCGCGGCTGTTCGATTCGCTTAATTTCATAAAAGCTTGGTTGAGACGTTTTAGCGGTTTGACGACACGATTTTGCTGCAGGATTAAATAACCAATCGCAAACAAGGCCATGATGGAAACCATAGTGTAGAGGATTAGCTGTAACTCATATTTCAGCTGCTGGTTCTTTGCTGCCTGAGCCTCACCTAAACCAATAAGCTGTTGTTCCACATTGCTAATCGCTTGAATGAGTTGATCTTGCATCTCTTGGTTGGTTTGCAGTAATTGGTGGGTATTGGCGACTTCTTTGTTGTATCGATTGGCGAGACTGAGCAGTTCACTGCGGTCACTCTCGCCGATTTCAATTTGTTCCGGTTCGCTGGCACCGAGTGCAAATTCATCTGCTTCTTGCTGTTCATATACGCCGATTAACGGCAGTGCGCTGAGGGAGTCGTGCCACGTATTTAGCTCTTTGCTGGTGCTGTCTAAAATACCCTTGAGCTGCTGATTTTTACCGATCAGATAGCCATCGGTCAGCTGGGAAAGTTGGTAGACGATAGAAGGTAAATCGCGGCTCAATTGCAGATATTGTTCGGCGACCGCCGCATTTGTGGCTAAGCCTTTATCGGCATAGCTGCCCAGACGACGGTTGTAGTCGAGCATTTCAGATTCGGCGTGGGCGAGCAGTTGCCTAGGATTGCCTGCGAGTTTACCCGCGGCGCGGTACTTGGTATCTAAATCTTGAATGAAGTTGCTTAGGCTGGCTTGCAAGTCATTGTCGGTAGCGCCCATGGCTGCGAGGTTAAGCTGCGTGAGCTGGTTCTTAATGGAGCTGAGTTTGGTTTTCGCTTGTTCAAGTTGGCTAGCGTTGCCACTGGCTAAATAGCCATCGAGATCGCGGCGTACACCGACGAGAAAATCCTGCTGAATAGCTTGTAATGTAAGTGTTTGCTGCTCAATTTGTTGCCGCTGATCACTGCTCCACAGCACTACGGCTGCTAGCAATCCCGCGAGCAATAACAACAGGGCAGAAGCAGAAAGCGACAGCGTTGAAATTTTCATTTTGCAATCTTCATAATGGTCAGAGCCAGTAACTGTGCTGAGTTTATGAATTTAAGGTGACATTAATATGACAAGTGCTCACTTGGATGTCAGCGTTGTCATTTGATTTGCAAATATGTGATCTCGCGTTATTCCAGCGGCAGCCACACTTGGGCTTTTAAACCGCCTTCGGCGCGGTTGGAGAGGGTAATTTGCCCTTGGTGTCTATCTATAATCCGTTTGATAATGGCGAGGCCTAGGCCCGAACCAACACTACCACGGGCGATATCACCTTGGGTAAAGGGTTGAAATAATTTGGTAATTTGCGACTCATCGATCCCTGGGCCGTTATCTTCAACGCTAAAACCGACACGCTTGCCATCGAACTGTGAGCTAATGCGGATCCAGCCAGAACCATAGCGAAAGGCATTTTCGACTAAGTTACTCAGTACCCGCTTGATGGCAATCGCTTGGAATTGGGCTTCGGGGCAGTCAGTTAACACCACTTCTATTTCACCGGCGCGATTGGCTTCTGCTTGAGCGACATCTTGAATGAGTTTATTGATTTGACCTAGCTCACGGCTGGTTTCCTGATCTTGGCGAATATACGCAATAAACTGGCTAATGATGGCGTCCATATCTTCGATATCGTTGACTATGCCATCTTTAAGATATTGATCTTCCTCAACCATCATCTCTGAGGCGAGGCGAATACGGGTGAGTGGCGTGCGCAAGTCGTGGGAGATCCCTGCCATCAATAGCGCTCTGTCCTGCTCCAGTTGCTTCATGCTGTGTGCCATCTGGTTGAAAGTATTGGTAACTTCGACAATTTCACTCGAACCTTTTAGCGGCAAGGGGTCGGGAAATTCACCGCGGGAGACTGAAATCGCGGCTTTTTGTAGTCGCCTAAGTGGGCGGTTTTGCTGGCGAGCAAACCACCATCCCCCAGCGACACTGAGTGCGCCAATCACCATTAAATAAAGGGTGAGTGGCGAAAGATCTGAAACATTTTGGCCGATAAGTGGCACTTTTATCCAAATAGAGGGCGCCTGTGGTGGACGGATCCAAATCTGTAATACGCTGCCATGGGTGACGCGGACTTCAGCATCGCCGCCAAGATATTCCGACATCTGCGATGACCAGAAACCATAGTAAGTGGCTTGCTCAATACCCGCTTCATGCGCTTGCTGTTGATTGTAGATTTTCATGCCATCGTCGTGGACTTTGGCATTAAGGGCATCGACTATGGTTAAGTGTTCGCGGCCAATATCTATGCCGTCGACAAACAGTAATTTGACTTGGCGAGCGATTAACTGATTGATTTGTTGGTAACTTGGCTTAAGTACATAGACGGCGACCGTGACGTAAGACACCAGCTGATTGATCAGTAATAGGCAACCAATCAGCATCACGGTTTGACTAAATGCGCTGCGAGGAACAAACCGCCACCAAAACTTAGGTTTCATCGTGGGCTCAATAACCGCAGTAGATTAAGATGGCGGCGCGGCTCATCGACGCGCTGCGCCATCGGGCACAAACACATAACCTAATCCCCACACCGTTTGAATGTAGCGTGGATTCGCAGGGTCTTTTTCGATTAAACGCCGCAGACGTGACACTTGCACGTCGATGGAGCGTTCTAGCGCCGAATAATCGCGGCCACGGGCGAGGTTCATCAATTTATCCCGAGACAAGGGCTCGCGTGGATGGGTAACGAGCACTTTAAGCACGGCAAACTCACCGCTAGTGAGTGCGATGGATTCGTCGCCGTGGTACATCTCACGGGTCGCTAAATCTAGCGAGAACTCACCGAAGCTAATCTGTGCTTCCTGCTGAGCGGGCGCACCGGGCACATCTTGGGTTTGGCGACGCATCACGGCTTTGATCCGTGCAAGTAATTCCCGTGGATTGAAAGGTTTTGGCAGATAATCGTCAGCACCCAACTCTAAACCAATAATACGGTCGACTTCATCGCCCTTGGCTGTCAGCATCACGATCGGAATGGGGTTACCTTGTTGGCGCAGTCTACGACAGATAGACAGGCCGTCTTCACCGGGCAACATCAAGTCGAGCACGAGTAAATGGAAGTTTTCGCGTTCTAATAGGCGGTCCATCTGCTCGGCATTGGCCGCGCTGCGCACCTGATAACCTTGCTCCATCAGGTAACGCTCGAGTAACGCTCGCAGGCGCATATCATCATCGACGACGAGGATTTTCGAGGTTTCTTGTCCCATGGGATGTCCTTTAATTGCTCAGATTGGTGCTTATTCTACTGACGAGAAACAGTTAAGATTAACCAACTGGCTGAAATTGAAAACGAATCTGCCTAATATAGCCGCATTCAACCAAGGCGACTAGCTCACCTTAGTAACTTGAATGCGATAAATGCTGACATTGATTGCCCAATGTTAATACTAAGCAAATGAAATTGCATGGGAATACTCGCGTTTATTCACGCTATAGCTGAAATTGTAACTAAATTGGCATCAGCAAAAGAGGTGATTTAAAAGCCATTATGCACAGAGATGATTTAGTGGATAGAAATAGTACACATACTTTGATGAATGTACTATTTGCACGTTCAGCTCATAAAGTCATCACAGAACTAAGAACCGTTGTTAGCTCCATAACCATAAAAAGTGGTTATGGAGCCATCTATGGAAATAGAGCTCCAATCATTGATTGTTACAAGCGGTTTGAGACAGTTTACTTCCAATTAATCATATCGATTAAGGGCGTTGAATCGCTATTGGTTCCTGGACACTTAAGTAATGCTCCTGCTGTCGCTTGGTACTCAGGCTTGATGTGCTCTTGTATCCAGCCTTGAGCTCTTATTAGATCCTTACCCATGAGCCCGAAAATACGTTGTGGGTTTACAACTGGGGCATTTGGGAAGAAGTCACCGCTAGTGGCTCCAATCATGCTCAATAAAATGGCGTAGTTATCGTGGTTTTGGTCTGCGAGTGGATCCCCGTTTAAAATCGCATTTGTTAAATGCGCTGTGGTGTACTCTGGCGTGCAGACAATACCATTCTCGCCATCGTTATAATCCGCCGCGACCAGATTTTCCACATCAATATGATGCACATGGCTGCCTTTATAGGTTAGATTTTCAGGTTTAATATCGTGCAGGAATATCTCCTCGCTATGTAAGGAACATAAATCTTCTAAGAGTGATTTAAAGTGAATTAAGGGAATCTTGTCCCCTTGTTCAATTAATTGCGCTACTTCAATGCCACCATTATGGGCAATCATGGTCGAATCGTTTACATAAATAGAAGGACAAATTGAAGGATGCGATCTAAGTTGGTTCATTGCTAATTGGTTGTATTTATTTTTATCTATATCAAACGTGTCATTATGAATATGTAATTGCACAAATTGACTATCTTGGCGTACTAACTGTTTGTAGGTTCCTTTCCCAGCAGGTTGAAACTTAGTTGGTGTTTTTGCGACTAATTCGGTTTGTGCATTATAGAAGTAGCTACGTCCTGCCTTAGCATTTGTGAGTGATTTTATACCTACTGTATTGAGCTCTTTTTCAGCTTTTTTTTGTTGATAAGAGCGATAACTTTTTTGTATTAGCTGAGCCGCTTCGATTTTCACTCGATGGAGAGATTTTTTGACATTGTTGATCTCTGCGAATGAACTTATCGTTTTCACAGGCTTTAGCGTATCAGCTCTACGTTGGGAAAGTTTTACGATATTGAGCGTGTTAGGTATAGCTGCGAATTGATTGTAGCTTTTATAGCTGGAAAAATTAGAATAATTGCTTGTATGAATAGGCATTATCAAATCTCTGAATGGAATATTAATACTAAAATAAATGAAAATTTTATTAATGGTTAATGGCAAATGATGAATAAAAAATGATTAATTTACTTGAGCAATCCTAATTTTTAACTAACTAGTGATTACTTTTACCTGTCTAAATAAACAGAGTGATTAAGTCATTCCAGTTTTACTCAGAATATTTCAGACAAAGTCTGTGTGTCCCCTTTCTACTTATTTATATAGTGATGGAGTAGATAATTAATTGCTCACATATTTCAAACACTAGTGAGCCTATGACCAGAGGAGTACCGGATGCCAATTTCCAATCACATCATCAATCCACCTTCATCAGATATCAAGAGTGAGGGCGTCAGTAACGCCGCAACTGATAAACTCGAGATTAAGCAGGTGAGTAATAGGCCTAGTATAAAAAAGCGTTTTTTATCGCTGTTTCAATCTATCCGTCTTAAATCTCGCTCGAAGAATGGCAAAGAAAAGTCAGTTGCGAATAAACCGCTTCAGTTAGCCAAACCAGCCCAAGTTGCCAAAATGGCAGTTACAGCGCCGCAGCAAAATGCGGATTCTAGACTGTCATTAATGCAAGCGATTCGTGATGGCGTTGAGTTGCGATCGGTAACGGCAGATCAGAAAGCGCGACCTGTGACGCCCAATGCCGATACTTCATTTTTACAAGAAGTATTGAAAAAAATGCAAGACGCTCGGATGGTTTTATCCAGCCAAAGTACTGCACCATCCACAGTGCAAGGAGATATTCAGCCTCCTGTCGTATTAACTATGGCAAGTGGTACATTGCCACCGCCACCGCCACCGCCACCGCCACCTTTGCCGCCACCGGCTCCGATCCTGCCAGTAGGTGCGATGGCAAGTGACGTGGTTGCGCCGTCAGGTGGAGGAAAGGACGCTTTGCTAAATGCAATTACAGGTTTCAATAAAAACAACCTTAAAAAAGCAGTTACTGGAATCAAAAATGATGATGTTCAGGCACCTGTAACAAAAAATGAGCCCATGGATGAACTCTACTCTGATGAATTACTTAAAACAGCGCCCAATATGAATCAAGCTAATAGAGAGTTGCTCTGCCAACAAATTAGCGATTATGTTGTCAATGCTATGGAGGTTAATTGGGAAGGCATTTTACTCGATCAATATGGGCAGTATGCGGATATTGATGCGTTAGAGGCGGCAATGAACGGGCAGTCTAAATCGATTTCAAGTTATTGGGCCGAAGTGAAACGTTTTCCTGATCTATGGAAGCGAGCCGATGTTGTGTCTGATCAGCCTTTCCAGACGCAGCGTAAAGGTGTTGCTACTGAGGCGATGAGTCGCCTCGATTCAGGAAAAACTCGGCTTTTCCGTTCGGATAGTAGCCGTGGCGCCATTGAGATGAAAAAAGGGGAAGCTATTTTAGATGGGGCTCGTCGCACAGCCAATCAGCTGACGACAAATGAAGAAAAATTGAATTTACTGGGTAGCAATTACCGTCAGTCAGCACTCAAAGTTCTTACAGAAATGCCTTTTATGGAAGGATTCGCTACTAAGAATGGTAAAGATGCGCAGGCAAAGTTGGAAAAGCAATTTATGGCAAACATCCATGGAGCCGACAGTCTTAAAGCTGATATATCAAGATTCCTATCGACTCATATGAAAACTGGATTTGAAGACTTTACGTTTTTAGGACAGGAGGCTTTGGTCAAAAAACAGAGTGAGTTAATAAAAGCATTACAATTAAAACTGGGTTATTCTAACAGTTAAGCTAAACATAGTAAGTCGGGTCTAAGTAGATATTTTAGACCTGACTTATGACTTAATATATATAGATTTGTAAACATAAACATATGTGTACACATTAATAAATTAATTTTCGAAACTAAACTTTCCTAAAGGTAAATTTTTAATTTAAAATAATTAAGGTGAGTATAATAATATGTGTCATATTTTCAAGTATGAATATTTAGGTTTTTGTTAGTTATATTCTCTGAGGTTCCCGTAGTTCCTTATCACCTACTAAGCATATCAGCACAATGCTCTGTAATCTTAATAATTAGTATTTACATTCGGCAGCTTGATACATTTGGTTTCGTTTGTTTTTGCATTGTTTTCAAAGCTGCAAAATGTCCGCACCTTGTTTTTTGAGTGTGTTTTTTTCGATTTTTTTCTGGTTAATTCATCTTTTTTTGGCGATTTTTTATTACTTTATTCTGAAAAAAAGACCACAATGTAACTCTGGGTTAATTTTGTGATGAACGAGTAATTCTTAGGAGGAATAGCAATGGCAAGAAACTATGCGTTAGGAAATCAGATGGTTTTTGATGTGCTTAAAAGACAGGTTAGCACTGAGGATAATGTAGTTAGCATAGGTGGACGTGAGGCTGTAATATTAAAACTACTATGTGATCATGTAAATGAAGTTGTAGGTAAGGAGTATATACAAGAAAAAGTTTGGGGTAAGGTTTTCGTGAGTGAAACATCATTGACAAAAGCCATTTCCAATTTAAGAAAATCTCTTGCGCAATTTGATAACTTAGCGTGCGAAATAAAAACCATTTCTAAAGAAGGTTATATACTGATTCTGGATGAAAGTGTTTCAGGCGTTTTAATTGAAGAGGAATATCCGATTTTTGAGATAAAGAATATTAAGCAGAGTCGTAAAGAATCCTTAAGTAATATCAATGTTTCTCCATATTCAATCGAACGAAATTTATCAATTCGTACTGACATACCAATGAGAAATATATATTTTTTATTGGTATGTTTTTTCTCTGCTCTTCTTGCATCCATGTTAACAGTAGGAGCAATAGTCGTTTTCAATAAGTTTTTTTAAAATTATATTTCACGTAAATTTAAACTTATGCGTGCCAAGATTCATATTGGTTGACTTTTATTTTTAAAATAAGAGTTGATTCAATCTAAAAGATTTTTAGTGTAATTTTTCACGTTCAAATTCAACCTTGAAACGAAATGAAATCATACGCAAGATTGTCTTAAATATTCTACTAGTATTCTATAATTTATGGGCTTCTCTACAGAGATTTGAGCCAAGGATAAGGCTTTTTTTGCTCCTTTAAAGTCACTTTTACATCTTGGTATAAGCGCGACTGTTGGTTGTTATACATGTCGTTCGGTGATAGTTATTTTTTACGGATTTTTTCATAAGTAATCTGGTGATATTGATGTGCAGGATGATGGATAATTAAAGCTTAACCTCTAGGAGATATTATGCTTTCATTAAACAAACTAGCTGCATGCGGACAGACTGAAACATCTGAAATCATGGATAAAAAAAATATTGATTTAGATGTCAAAAAAATTTCCCACATTGAGAATAAAGATCCCATTGTTTCTTTAAGTAAATTATTGAGTCCAAAACCTTACCAAAAAGTAAAAGTAGAACTAAAAAGCGGCAGTGAAATTTTTTCTTCTTTAATTAAAAATAAATTAATAAATGGTAAAAGTACTGCTTCTGAACGGGCTCTCGATGCAATGGCATCTAGTTTAACTAATATTCTTAATACGGCAACAGATGATGTAGATCTAAGTGGGAAGAAGGTATATGTGAAAAACTTTCTTCAATGCGATCAAAGTAAGCCTGTCAAAGTGACATCTGATCAATTTACACTTGTGCATAAAGCAGAGATCTTTTCACGGTTATCAGTATGTTTTGATGGGTTTATGAATTCTAACCAAAGTGATTTATCTGAACGTTTGAACACAATCAGAGACAAATTATCAAAAAATGAAAAATTGAATGAAAGTGAAGAGAAACACTTATTTGAAAAATTAACTAAAGATGCATTGAAGGACACTCAAGGTAATAACCTTTATACAAACAAACTCTTGAAACCAGAAAATTTAGTGTTAGAGTTTCCTGGTGATGCTGCGGTTGTTAAAAATGAAACTGAAGCAAGAAATAATAAGATATTAGTTGAGAATTTTGGCTTTCCTAGCAGCCTTTTAGATAGACCAAGCGCTAAGCTCCATGAAACCTATGCATTAAACGCATTTATGAGTGAAAAAGGTGAGCCAGTTACTTTAGGTCAGCTTTTTGGTGGTGCCTTGCAAGGTATTATGCGGGACCCTGTCGATTCCAGTAAAAGTAAAAGTGGCTTATTTAATGAGGGGATTTTAGCTTCTGGGGGGTTACATTTTGATTTTAAGCCTAACGAAAAAATGTATCAAAATAATATCGATACGTTAGGCCAAGATATACTTGATTTAGCTGTAAACCTCAATATGGATAATTTCAGCCGTCCTGATATGGAGGGTTTCACTGCAGGTGTATCTGGAAATGCTCTGCATTATACCATTCAGACAGCTAAACTCTGTCGTGCCACTAATGCTACATTTAATTTCGAACAAGTGCTTGATGTATGCTTAGACCACTTAGTTGGTGATAGCGTAAAGCAGCCTGTGCATCATAGTTTACCTGAAGTGATACAGGGGGCATATATAGCCAATATGCTAATAAATAAAGGTGTATTGGATAAAAATGATAAAATTATGAAGCATGATGAAATGTATAGTAGTTTAAAGAGTGCCATTTCTGATGCAGATAAAAAAATCATAGACTTGATGGCAACGACTTATCGTAGGTAATGAGTTAGTCTCTGGCATTAATTGATATCACAATGTCTCAGTGTTATTAAAAAACCACTTTTAAAAGTGGTTTTTTATTGCAGATGTTATTTAAGATTTGGTTAATGTTTTTATATTTATAAACTAAAGCCATTTGTAGTATGAGAATAATATTAATGTATGTTTTGCATAGTCATTGATTGCATTCTTCGTGGAAGATGGTGTGCTTTTCATCAACAAATTTAGAGGTGTATATGTTATTTATTATAATTCCTTCCCTTCGATAAAAGCTTGGGTTAAATATATCATCGAGTGAATTAAAAAAGTTGGATGTAAAAAGTGTTCGTAATGTGGATATTTTACGCTTAAAGCAAACTTTGATAAGGAGCCTGAATATAAAAAAAAGGGAAGTAATAGCCACATTTTTAGCCAAGCTAGCTACACCACAAAAACTACTACTACTACTACTACTACTACTACTACTACTACTACTACTACTACTACTACTACTACTACTACTACTACTACTACTACTACTACTACTACTACTACTACTAC